>JGI1684J13235_1000011_pt1 | contig 73246 bp, 56 predicted proteins | sample PonA232FremontCA_2_FD_13235 | JGI IMG/M metagenome (IMG submission 13235) | reverse complement strand
CCCTAACGAGGCAACGGCGAGCATTCATCGTTTACGGCGTGGACTACCAGGGTATCTAATCCTGTTTGCTCCCCACGCTTTCGTGCCTGAGCGTCAGTACCTGTCCAGCTGCCCGCTTTCGCCTCTGGTGTTCCTCGTGATATCTACGCATTTCACCGCTACACCACGAATTCCGGCAGCCTCTCCAGGACTCAAGAGCAACAGTCTCGAAGGCACTTCCATGGTTAAGCCATGGGCTTTCACCTCCGACTTGCTGCCCCGCCTGCGCACCCTTTACGCCCAGTGATTCCGGACAACGCTTGCACCCTCCGTATTACCGCGGCTGCTGGCACGGAGTTAGCCGGTGCTTATTCCTGAGATACCGTCACACCCTGAACCTACAGGGGTTTCTTCTCTCAGAAAAGGAGTTTACGCCCCATAGGGGTGTCTTCCTCCACGCGGCATGGCTGCATCAGGGTTTCCCCCATTGTGCAAGATTCCCCACTGCTGCCTCCCGTAGGAGTCTGGGCCGTGTCTCAGTCCCAGTGTGACTGATCGTCCTCTCAGACCAGCTACGGATTGTCACCTTGGTGAGCCGTTACCTCACCAACAAGCTAATCCGACGCAGACCCATCCAAAGGCGCCCGAAGGCTTTCATCTGGTCCCCATGCGGGGTCCAGACGATGTGCGGTATTAGCCACGGTTTCCCGTGGTTGTCCCGCGCCTGAGGGCAGGTTATCTACGCGTTACGCACCCGTTCGCCACTGTACTTGTCTTGGCAAAGCCAAGACGTTCCCGTACGACTTGCATGTGTTAAGCCTGCCGCCAGCGTTCGTCCTGAGCTAGGATCAAACTCTCCGTAGTAGGAAAGGTTGGATCTAGCTCGATCGCATTCTCACTTTGCCACGAGGGCAAAGCGGAATCGACAAGGACTCGCTATGCTTCCAATTCCGTCAAAGAACATTTCCGCCGTCGCAGATTTCCGCTAACCGCGGACTATCACAGTACGGCACTTTTTCCTCTTTGTCAAGCCNGCTCACTCTTCTTCACAGGACTTCGAAGTATCGAGCAGGCCCCGACAATTTCTCGGGTTTGGAGGTTGGCCGCCTTCCCCGCCTCGTTCTGTTGCGTCCGCATTAGACTCAACGCGTAGGGCTTGGTTTCAAACTCTTGCGTGAATCCAACTTAAATCGCCGCGTCGCAATTTTCTTTCGTCCAGAGGCCTCGGCGTCAGGCTCACTGGCCCTCCTCTTTCAAGGGACCGCGTTAGACATTGAACGAGTCTTGCTGTTCCAGCCCACTGTGTCAAGAACGAATGGACTACTGGCATGGGAATTTTTGGGACTCCGGCTAAGGGACCCACAGGGAAACCGAACGTATCGAGCCATGTTACCGTGCTGGCATATTGCCCCTAGTGGGCCTTTCTGCATTGAGGGCCCGGCGTCTTCTGATTCCTGTAGCGATTTCCCCACTTGCAATGCAGCTTCCACAGACACTCCGATCAGTACGGCGCTGGACACAAACCCTCCTTCAGAATCCTTACTTCTGGGGAGGACTTGGGGGGCTTCTCCTTCTCGGCTTCACAGCGTATGTTCTGGTCGATGCAGTGATCATGCCCTCGTACACTCGGCATGGCGTGTCTGTCCGCGTGCCCGACGTTGAAGACCGTCCGTTTGAGAAGGCGAAGGCACTGGTTCAGCGTCGCGATCTGGCGGTGATGCGCCAAGTCGGCCGCTTCAATCCAAACGTGCCCCAGGGAACCGTCGTGGACCAGAACCCACCTGCCAGTGCCGATGTGAAGCCAGGACGACGCGTCTACCTGACGGTGAATTCGGGAACGGCGCCCATGGTCAGTATTCCAGACCTCAATGGCATTTCGGTCCGGGAGGCCAAAAACCGTGCATCGTCCCTCGGGCTCCAAGTGGACTCGGTCAGACCGGATTCGATTCCGTCGCCCTACCCAAACACCATTACCCGACAGAAACCCGAGCCTGGTGACTCACTGAAGAAGGGCGGGGCCATAGACCTCTGGTACAGTACGGGATTGGGCCAAGACACTGTACGAGTCCCTAATGTCGCAGGTCGTCCCGTCAAGGGTGCCCAACGCCTCCTGCTCCGCCATAATCTCCGTTTTGTGGTCGTCAATCCTCGATCATCGGGTTCGACGACCGGCCCGACATCAATGACAGACACGTCAAGCGCAACAACGACGGATAGTTCTGAGACGAAACGGTTTGTTCGTCGACAAGGCCGCGCGCCTCGGACGAAGGTGCGGGCGGGAACAGAAATCCGCCTATTCACCACCACCGACTCTACGGAGGTCCCCCGCCCTGCCCCCCTCTCACGGGATTCTCCTGACGTCGCCCCCCCCACTACTCAGGATTCGTCGAGGCTGCTCGACTGAGGGGCTTCGGAGGGGGCGCCCTCCCCTTCAATGTAGACTGCAAACTCCTCATCCCCCTGCACGACAACCTGTTCTTCCTGCTTCGTCTGGAGACGGTGCCCGGTACAGTCGGGCTGGATAGGGTATTCGCGATGGCCCCGATCAATGAGTACGACAAGCTGGATGCTCCGGGGGCGCCCATACTGGAGAACAGCATCTAGCGCAGCGCGCGCCGTACGTCCCGTAAAGACAACGTCGTCGATCAGGATAACGTCCCGGTCCGTCACGTCCACGTCGTGCGGAGGGGGCGCAGGAGGAGACAGGTCGGGGCGGTCATCCCGAAAGGGCGTGACGTCGAGCTCATGAGCCGTGAGGGTCGTATCCTCAATGGCGCCGATTTCCGCCGCAACAGCGTGGGCCAGGGGCACACCACTCTTCTGGATGCCAAAGAGCTCGACCGAACCCGCCCCACGGTTTTGCTCAATGATTTCGTAGGCAAAGCGGCGGAGCGTACGGTGAACCCGCGCCGGCGACATGATGCGTGTGCGACCCATGAGGATTCGGCTTAGCGACTCGACTGACGAAGCGGGGCATTCGTAGCGTAGAAGGTTCTACACTTGAACCTACGACTTGCGAGGTCGAATATCGAAGACATCGCCCAGCCCTACCCGTCGGCGGGCGCTTCAACCACGGCCACGTCGAGGGCTTCCGTTAGGACCCCTGCACGCTGCGTCCCCCTCACGGCACGGTCCCCATCAAAGACGTAGCATGGAACCCCCGTGATGCCCCGCTGCTGCGCCTCCTGCTGACTCTCCTGAACCTCACGGGCGTACTCTGCCTTTTCGAGAAGTGCCTGTGCGCTCTCCACGGAAAGCCCGGCCTCATTAGCACAGTCCACAAGCACGGCCTGATCAGAGACGTTCCGCCCCTCCGAGAAATAGACCTCGAACAGCGCGGTAGCCACGGCATCCCCAACACCTTGCTCGTCTGCCCAGAGGACCAGCCGGTGCGCATCGGCAGTGTTCGGCGCAATCTTGATCCCCTCAAAATCAAACGTGAGCCCTTCCTCTTTCCTCATCCGCTGAATGCGGTCGAACATGTTTTGCGCGCGGTCCCAACCACCAAACCTTTCCTCGAGCACAGTGCGGAAGTTACGCCCCATGGACGGCAGATCGGGCTGGAGCTGGAAAGGGCGCCACTGGAGCGTCACATCGAGGGCTGGACGCTGCTCAGGGACTTCCGCGAGTCGGGCCCGTCCCACATAACACCATGGGCAGGCAATGTCTGCGCACACGTCAATGATCACAGCGTTGACGGGAGATGAGGGGGTAACAACCGAACACAAGGCGGGCGGGCCGTCAGCCGTTGGCGGGCGTGAAAATCTCAACGGCAGAGGAGGTAGCAGCCCCAATGCCAGCAGCGGTATTTCCGCCGATGGCGTAGAGGCGTCCACCGAGAGTCGCGCCGGCGAGTCCGTGCCGAGGGGTGGGCATGGACGGCTGTTTGGTCCAGGTATCGGCCTCCGGGTCGTACGCCCAGGTGTATTCGTACACGCCCCCATCCCCCGAAAAGTATTCGCCACCAAAGACGTACAGGCGGCCATCGAGCGCTGCTCCGGCGAGTCCTCCGGATGGTTGCGGCAGTGGACGCAACTCCGTCCATGTGTCAGCGACCGGGTCGTACCGCTCCAGCGCCCCAAGATTGGTGATCCCGTCGTCGGTACGGCGCCCGCCGGCCACGTAGAGGCGACCGTCAATGACAGCCCCGGTGGCACTGCTCCGGGCCGTGGGCACTGGACGGGCCTCGGTCCAGGTGTCCGTATTGGGTTCGTAGACTCGATGCGTACGAGACGCGCCTCGTGATGCCCCATCGTCGGGGTGCCGACTGCCAGTAAGAAGATGAATGCACCCGTCGTGCGCGAGCGCAACGGTTTCGCCCAGCGGCGTCGGCATAGTACCGACTCGGGTCCATTCCTCCCCCTCGAAAGCATACACGTCTCCTCGAAACTGAAAGCCGGTGCGCAGGGTCTCGCCCTCGAAGCCGCCGAACCCATACACCGTGCCGCCGGCCGTGGCCAGAACGATATGGTGGCGGGGCGCTGGGAGGTTCGGTCCGGTCGTCCAGGCCTCACTCGACGGATCGAAGAGAGCAGTTTCCCGGAGCGTCGTGAACCGCCGACTACTGTCCGCGCCGGAGCGAAGTCCCCCGGCAACCAGGATCTGCCCCCTCCAGGTTGTGCAGTAGACTTCTTGCGTCGACCAGGGCAGCTTGGGACCGGTTGTCCATCCCTCCTGTCCCCAAGCCCTCGCCACCGACGGACGGATAGCCAGTGCTGTAGCTCCCGCAGCGCCGAGGGCACAAAAACGTCTCCGAGAAATCGCCATGATTCTGCGTTCATTCAAGGACCGAGTGCGAAGAAACTCGCCGCGAAGTGCATATCTTATAGCGGTGCAGGTGTTTTTCTGGGCCAGCGGCCCTCCCCGACGGTCTACGCTCGTTACCGTTGTGCACAACCGAAACACATCTGCAACAATTCGGAGGACTTGTGGGTCTTCGCACTGTTCGCTCCGTTTGATTGTTTGTACTATTCACGACGTACTACCGACGACCTAGTCCACCGCAGCAACCCTCGCCCCCCTATGACTCCCTACGAGTTTTTGCGCCGTTACGACCGTGAAGATTATAATAGCGACTCCCGGCTCGTGGAGGGAGGATTTTTCCCCTCGTCGAAGCTCGGTGTAGAGTCGGGTGACACTGTTGGAGTTGTGCTTCTTAACCTGGGCGGTCCCGACAGCGAAGAGGCCGTGGAGCCGTTCCTCTACAACCTGTTTATGGACCCGGCCATCATCGACTTCTCGCAAGTCGTGTACTTCCAGGCCCGAGGGCGGGTCCGGCAGGCCTTCTCCAAAATCATCTCGTACTTCCGCTCCCAGTCGGTCGCCGAGGACTACAAGGAGATTACCGACGATGGGGGCTCTCCGATCAACCCGCTCACGCGCGAGCAGGCCGACAACCTCGAACGTCGCCTCAACGGACAGTACGCGGCGCAGACGGGTGCCACGTTCAAGACGTACATGGCCATGCGGTACTGGGAACCGTTCAGCGAGCAGGCCGCCGCCCAGATGCAGGAAGACGGGGTGGACAAGGTGGTGCTGCTTCCCCTGTACCCGCAGTACTCCAAGACCACGACCGGCGCCTCGCTCGTGTACTGGCACGAACTGGAAAAGGCGGGCGAGATCCCGGCCTGGCCCACGACCTCGGTCTTCGAGTACGCGACGTATCCGAAGTACATTGAGGCCTTAAACGACCGCATCGACGAGGGCCTGGAGCGCTTTCCGGAGGAGATCCGCGACGACGTGCACCTCCTCTTCAGCGCACACGGGACGCCCCTCAACGAGATGATGGATCGGGACGACCCGTACTGCTGCCTCGTTCACTCCACCGTAAAACACGTCATGGAGCAACGAGGACACGACCACGACTTCACATCAGCCTTTCAGAGCAAGGTGGGCCCGTCGGAGTGGCTTACCCCCGCGACGGACGACACTGTCGAAGAACTCGCCGAAGAAGGCGAAGATGTGCTCGTCATCCCGGTAGCGTTCGTGACCGAGCACATCGAAACGAGCTACGAGCTGGCCATCGAGATTCCGGAGGAGCTGGAGGAAGAGGGGGCCCCAATTCCGGAGCACTACGAGGTGATGCCGGCCCTCAACAGCCATCCCAAGTTCATCGAGACGCTGGCGGACATGACCGCCGCTCAGCTCCAGCTGCCCAACGTGCAGACGCCAACCCCGGCCTGCGAACGCCCATGCTACCAGGTCAAGGACCGCGACATCCGCTGCCACCAGTGCCAGCACGTCGCCGAGGCGACCAACTGGAACACCTCGGAGGAAGAGCAAGCCCGCGAACTGGAGACGGCGTAACGTGATGGGGGCGTCACGGGTACTTTCCGCTACTTGCCCGCCCGAACGTCTAGTGATGGAAGGGCCTCGGGGGACGGGCCCTTCTTGATGGAAGGCCTGAGGCGAAAGGTGGCCGTAACGGCGCAGTGGTCGGACGGCGGATTGGGAGTTCCACACCATCTCTGCGCGTCGATCGACTGAAAGAAACGCGGAGAATAAAAAATGTAGTCGATCGGGCGCGTCGGCGCGTCGGCCGGGTACGTGGCCTGTCCCGTCGTGTCGGCCGGACGCAGATCGGTATCGTCCAGCAGATGCCACATCGTGCGGTCGCGCGACGCGGATTCGGCGTCGGAAAGACGGCTGTTGAAGTCGCCAAGCAAAAGCGTGGGAACCCCCGCCCCGGCCAGCCGGCGATAGAGGCGGTTCACGCGACGGGCCTGGTCCTGACGCGTGCCGATATTGAAGGCCTCCAGGTGCACGTTGATGACGACCAGCGACGGCCCGCCGAGGTCGACGACGGCGACCTGAGCGAGACGGTCAAGATAAAACGCCTCCCGATAAAATGGCTGTGGCGGCCGCGGGAGGACGTTTCGCACGTGCTGCACAACTGGGAAGCGGCTGACTACGGCTTGTCCCGAGAGGGTGCGACCAAAGTTAACGGCGGGACGGCCGTATGGAAACGGCAGGTAGCGCTCGTCCCAATTTACGGCCTGCGCCGCGGTGGGATACCCCAGCCGCGTGGCCAGCGTATCGAGTTGGTGGACGTAAGCAACCCGGGCGCCCCCAAAATCAATCTCTTGCATTCCAATGATGTCGGGGCGGACCGCCCGCAGGAAACCAACGGCTTGGGCCATGTTTGCGTGGAAGAGGCTGTCGGGGCGCACCACGGGCTCGTTGTTCGTCATGCCCGACAGATATCCGATGTTGTACGTCGTAACGGTGAGCGTGTCCGGAACGGTTGCGTCGGGAGTGGTGGGATACGTCCGGACCTGCGCGAGGTCCTCCGCCGGAAGACGCCCCGAACTGGCCCATAGAAAAAATGCTACGACTCCGGCCAGAGTCCCTCCCACGACTATACCGATCCCCCAAATCGTTCGTCTCATAATCGCCTCCCTGTCCAGTGCATACGGAAGTTTGGAACGCTGAAAGTGCCCGAGTGGCCCATTCCTGCCGGAAGGGAAGACGGCAATCCCCTTCCGCGTGGGCCTCCCTCACACTCGGATTTCTGCTCCTTCTCGTAAACCTTCCTGCGCCTGCCCAGTCGCCGCGCGCTGCCCTGGAGTCGCTCACCGGAGAGTGGAAAGGGCCGTTCGTGGTGTACGACTATGCAGGCAACCAGGTCGACTCGCTCACGGCGGCGCACCGCTACCGATGGTCGGACTCAGTACAGGTGGGCACGCAGGTAGACCGCTATCCCGACGGGCGTGTCGTGCGAAAAACCGCGCGCAACTACGTGAACGATGCGGGCATGCTCATCTGCGAGGTCGACCAGCCGGACGGCACGACCCTCACGTACCGCGGCCGTGTGTCTGGCAGCGCCATTGTGTGGCATCGCCGCACCCAAGCAGGCCTCGTCGAGAGCTTCCGCGAGCGCGTCGTCGAGACACCCGCCGGTCCCGAGTACCGGATCGACGGATTCGGCGTATATCCGAACGACGACGGGTCACGCAGCTACCTCCAGTTCGTCGGGCGGTACCGAGCAGTTCACCAGGACGTTTCGAAAGGGCGCGAGTAGTCGCGCGGCGGAGGTAGCACGGCGATGCGGACGCGGCGATTGCGACGTCGCCCTCGAACCGTCTGGTTGGAGGCCACGGGCTGCGTCGCCCCATAGCCTACGGCCGCGAATTGTCCGGGGGACAGGTCGCTGTTCGTAACCAGGTGCCGAACCACGGCGGTGGCCCGGGCCGCCGAGAGCTCCCAGTTCGACGCAAACTGTTCCTGGAGCGACTCGCTCAGCGGCGCATTGTCGGCGTGCCCCTCTACCCAGACCGTGCGAGTGGGATAGGCAGTCTGTAGCTGAGCAATGACGACACGAAGCCGCTTGGCCCCGGCGTCCGTGAGCGTGGCGGTCGCCGACTCGAAAAGGGAATCGGCAGGGAGGACACGGACCGTACGCCCGCCGTTTCGGAGCGTGCGGGCCTCGTAGGTGAGGCGGTTCAATTGGTCCTGCAAGACGCGCAGGTCGCGGTAGTACTGCCCCGTCTCCACATCCTCACGCAACGCCAACGAGTCCCGCACCTGTTGGAGGCGGGCACGCAGGGCAGCGTTTTCGGATCGCAGCGAATCGACCCTCGACGAGGAGGACCCGATCGGCATTGTGGCACAGCCCCCGAGCGCGGCGAACACGCACACAAAGCCAAACAAAAGACCGAGGTGACGCATCGGACAGAAGACGACAGCGGAGCGAGACGAAGCGGGACTATTGTTCACGACCCAGGGGCTGTCGCCTGCGCCTCTACCTCCGCAGACGGGCTCCAACGCAGAAGCGCGAGCACGGCCCCAAACCCAACCACCCCCAGCATCACCACCGGCAATACCGGCTCCCCGGCGTCGGGCCATCGAAGGGCACGTTCCGGCCCCACGTAAGGCCACAGGGCGCGGAGGGCCCCAGCAATAAGCCCCACGAGGGCCGCCATTGTGGCGTCGTGACGATGTTTGAGTAACAAGTCGAGCAGGGTCGCGAAGGTCGCCAGCCCTACGGCCGCCCCTCCACAGAACGTGAGCACGTAGCCCCATTCGAGCCCGTTAAGGGCCTCGAGCGTAGGGGTGTAGATGCCCAGCGCTTCCAGCAGGAACGCGCCGCTGACCCCCGGCAAGATCATCGCGCAGATTGCTACCGCGGCCGAGAGGAACACTCGGAGCAGCCCCGGATCGGCCACCGACAGGACAGGCAGCCCCGTCAGCAAAAACGCACCGGTGGCGCAAACGCCCCCGATGGCCACCCGCAGTCCCGTCACCCGCATGATGCGGCGGGCTGGAATGAGGAGCGATGCCGCAACGAGCCCAAAGAACAGCCCGCGCATAGATTGCGGGTAGGCCTCCATCAGGGGCGGAATCACCTTCGCTCCAACGACGATAGCGAGGCCGATCCCCCCTAGAAGCGGCCCAATCATGTGCCACGGCACCGCCGCCCAGTGCCGCCGCGCCACGTCGAGGTCGAGCCGCAGGACCGCCAGGCCGAACGACACCGCGGAGCTGAGGGCGCTCACGAGGCGCTCGTAGATGCCTACGATGAGCGCCATGGTGCCCCCGCTCACCCCAGGAATCACATCGGCCCCACCCATGAGCACGCCGTAGAGCACGTAGCGGAGAAGAGCAAACGGCGTGGAGGGCATGCAGGACAAGAAGACAGGTTCGGAAACGAGACCGGGGACTGGCGCACGCAGGGGCGGTACGACGATCCTTCGTCCTTACGAATCGAGGTCGAGAAGCTGTCGGACGTGGTCGTTGTCGTAGAGGTTCGGGTAGGCCTGCCGAAACTCGTCCTTCTTGGCAGGATCGAGCTGAAAGGCCGTCTTGAGGGCCCGAATGCTCTCGTCCGCCCGGCCCAGGGCCAACAGGGCTTTCGCCTGTCGGAAGTACGTACTGGCCCGGTCGGGGTCGAGCTCCAGGGCCTGCCGGTACGCATCGAGGGCCTCTTCCGGCTGTTGATTTTCGAGGAGCGCCTCGGCGTACCCCATCCAGGCGTGTGGATCCGACTCGTCGAGCCGCACCGCATGACGATACGACTCCAGCGCCTCGTCGAACCGCCCAGCCTTATACGCACAATCGGCCCGTCCCCTCCAGAACTTGGGCACGTTCGACTTCAGGGTTACGGCGTAGCGGAAGCATTCGAGGGCCTCCTCAAACTTATCCTCCGCGTCAAAGCAGCAGCCGAGGCCATACCAGGCTTCCGGATACTTCGATTCCAGGTCGAGCGTCTTCTCGTAGTAGGTTCGCGCCGCACCGAGGTCGCCCCGCTCCTCGTAGGCCAGCGCGAGATTGTAATACGTCGCCGCGTCGGGGCCTTCTAGCTCCAGCACCTGCTCGTAGCTCTTGATGGCCGCCCCCAGATTGCCCAGATTTGCCTGTGCGTTGCCCCGATTGTAATAGGCCGACGCAAATTCGTCCTGGATAGCGAGGGCCATGTCGTAGCTCTCTACCGCCTCTTCAAAACGCCCCAGGCGATTGAGTACGATGCCCCGATTGTACCAAGCATCCTGCGAATACGGGTCGATGTCGAGGTGGTTGTCGTACGCCTCTACGCTTTTCTCATTGCGGCCGAGACGGTCGTAGCAATACCCCAGCTCGTACCACACCTCCGGGTGCTCCGGATACACGTCGGTGCACCGTTCGAAAGCGTCGACCGCCTTTTCCAACTGATCGTCCCGCTCCAGGGTGACGCCCAGGTTGAAAAGGGCCTCGCCGTGGAGGGGATTGATCGACAGCGCCTCGTGGTAAGCCTCAAGCGCCTCGTCGATCCGGCCCAGCCCATCAAGGGTAATGCCCAAATTGATGAGCGTCTCCGTGTCGGTTGGGTTAATGTCCAGGGCCTGCTCGTAGGCCTCCAGCGCCTCCTCCGCACGATCGAGATTGTTCAGGAGAATGCCGCGCCGCATCCAGGCATCGGACGTGTACGGATGAAGCTCAATGAGACGATCAATGACGTCCAGCGCTTTTTCCAACTCTCCCTCCTCGAAGTAAAACGACGCAATTTCTTCGAGGTCGCCGGAGTCGAAATACGCAGACGGGTCGTCCTCGTACGCGGCCACGAGATCCTTGAGCGGATCCTCCCGGTCCGAGTCCTCGAGGTCGTCGAAGCCAAAATCGAACGTGTTCATACCACACCAGTACGTGATTCGCGAGAACACACGGTCGTCCCTGGGCCCATGTGGCGGACCCCGGCCAACGTGTTCGTCCCTAAGTATAATGCCTCCTCGAAAGAACTTGCAAAAACAACGCCTGCGTGCGGCCAGTCGTCTGCGTACGGGGAATCGTCCCGGCACCATGGCCGCTCCTTTGGGCCCAATCGCCCTATGCTTCTTCTTACCTTTGAGGGCATTGACGGAAGCGGGAAGAGCACGCAGGCCCGGCTTCTGGCCGAGTACTTGCNGGAGCGCGGGCAGGATCCCCTGCTTGTCCGCGAGCCCGGCGGCACCGAGCTGTCCGAAAAAATTCGCTCTGTATTACTAGAGCCGGATGTAAACGTCCATCCGATGGCAGAGTTGCTTTTGTTCTCGGCGGCCCGCACCCAACTCGTGGCGGAGCGCATTCGACCTGCGCTGGAGGAAGGTCGGATCGTCCTTTGCGACCGGTTTTACGACTCTACGACCGCGTACCAGGGCGCGGGACGGGGCGTGGCCGACCCCGCGTGGCTGCAGTCTTTTCACCGCCGAGTGACCGACGGCCTTGTGCCCGACCGCACCTATCTCGTGGAGCTCGATGCCGAGACGGCCCAGGCGCGTCGCGAGGAAGCGGGAACGAAACGTGACCGCATGGAGGCCGAGGCCACGTCGTTTTATCACCGTGTTGCGGCGGCCTACGACACCCTCGCCGACGAGCATCCCCACCGCTTTCGACGGCTCGACGGGCACCGCTCTATCGACGCAATCCACGACGCAATCCGGACCGACGTGGAGACGCTGCTAGAGGAGCAAACTGGAACCCCCTTCGCCAGCACCGGTTCGTCCGACCCGTGAGCAGGACCTACAGTTTCAAGGTACGCCCCCGCCGCGTCGCTCCGTCCTGCTCCGTTCCGTGCTGTCGAATACGCGCTCGCAAGTCGCATGTCGACCCTCCCCCAACAGAAGATCGATGAGGTCCGCTCCATCTTCCAGGCGTTCCTCAAGAAGCGCAACAAGCGACAGACGCCTGAGCGCTTCGCCGTCCTGGAGGAAATCTACGAGACCGACGATCACATCGACGCCGATGAGCTGTACGTCCGCCTCAAGCAGGACGGTACAGAGGTAAGCCGCGCTACGGTCTACAACACACTGGAGCTGCTGCTGGAATGCGACCTAGTGGTGCGGCACCAGTTTGGGAAGAACCAGGCCAAGTACGAACGGGCCTACAGCTACTGGCAGCACGATCATCTCATCTGCATGGACTGCAACGAGCTGTTCGAGTTCTGCGACCCGCGACTGCAGAGCATTCAGGAAATGGTGGCCGACATTTACGAATTCGACATCAAGCATCATTCGCTGAACATGTACGGCCATTGCATCCGCGAGAACTGTCCTAACCGCCCCGAAGAGGCCACCGACGAGGACGCCTCTCCCGCCGACGAGTCGACCGCCCGGGAGGCCGCCACGACGGAACCGGAGACGTGACTGGCAGCGCGGTCTCCTTAACTCTACTCCTGTGGTACTGTTGGTGTAGCACTCAATGAGCTCCCTTGAAATCGCACTTCGACTGGTGGGGGGCGTTCTGCTTACGGGGGCAAACGCCTTCTTCGTCGTCACGGAGTTTGCGCTCACCCGTCTCCCTCAACTGGACCCTGCCGACGACCCGCCGGGCCTGGAACGAGCTCGTCGCATTACCGACCAGTTGGAAATCTACCTCACGGGGTGCCAGCTCGGCATTACGACGTCCAGCATTCTCTTGGGGGTCGTGGCCGAGCCCGCCTTCACGTACTTGCTCCAGCCACTGTTCATCCTCGTCGGGACCCCTGAGGGCCTATCCCATGCGATCTCGGTGGTCGTGGGCATCGTACTGATCAACCTGATCCATAAAATCTGGGGCGAGCAAACCCCGACGTATCTCGGGGTAGAGCGGCCTCGTCAGGTGGCTCGACGCACCGCCTGGGCTCTTCAGGGATGGACCACCATCGCCTACCCCTTCATCATGGCGGGCGACGGGCTGGCGAAGGGCACGCTTCGGGTTTTCGGAATTGAGGTGCAGCGGTCGTGGACCGAAGCGGAGGACACTAGCGACGACTCCTCCCCCGCCAGCATCAGCGCCGTGCGGAGAGAGATCGGAGAGGTGCTCAGCCGTGCCAACCTCTCCCGCGAGCGCCGAAACGAAATTCTACGGGCCGTTGAGATTGAAGAGATCCCGGTGCAGCGCATCATGGTGCCCCGCACCGAGATCGTGGCGTTGAGCACCGCCGACGATCTCCACGAAACCCTGCATCGCATGCGGACGCACCCGCATGACCGATATCCACTCCTCGGTGGGGATGGCGAGGAAGCGATCGGCATCTTGTACATGACGAAGGTCTTCCGACACCTCCCAGACCTGGAGCGGGGGGCTGCCACGCTCCACGACATCGCGGAGCCGGTCGTGTGGGTTGCCCCGACGCTGCCCGTCAGCGACCTTATCGATCAACTTCAACAAAAGCAGCAGGAGCTAGCCCTCGTCCGCGAGGACAACCATGTCCACGGTCTCGTCACCGCCACCGATGCGTTCGAGGCCATCGCGGGCGAGCTTGAGGATCCGAAAGATGTGGGCCGCCGGACGGAAGCGTCCCGACCGGCCGCTCCACAGCCTCCTGCCTCGCAGTGACCGGCCTACCGAGCAGAGGACGCCCCCGCGGACAAAGGCCATCGGTCACGGCCGTCCATGCTCTCTGGCCCAAGAGCCTTAGTTAGTGCAGGAGCGTGTCTGCTCACTGTGCTCAAACGTGATGGCGTCGTCCCCAATTGCTGCCGCGGCTGCTCCGCCCCGGTCCATCGTGGCGAGCACGTACGGCGAGGTCAGGACCTGTGTCGCTGCGCACTGCTGGCCCGGCACCTTCTCAGTAAACTGAATGCGAGTCTGGTCCCCGTCCTCACTGACCTGCGCCCCATCAATCTCAACACTGTATCCCCCGTTTGGACGTTCCCCCAAGACAATCGCCACAACGACCTTCGAGCCAAAGTCGACGCTGGGGGGGGCGGGGACCGTGCTCTTATCCGCATGCAGGTCCGCCCATAACTCTTCGTACTCCGTCTGATTGCGGAGCACAGCGCGCGTGCCGTCTACGATGTTTCCGTACTGTCCCTTGTCAATCTGATCGAGGTCCACGCCGTCGGCTTTCAAGGTTTGTGTCGCGACTTCGGTCGTATAGTTTGGGGAGTCGTCTGCGTCGCTGCCAACGCTGTCGCACCCCCCAATTGCAACCAGCAGTAGCGCCACGGCAAAAACGGCGGGGCGCTGCACGAGGATCCATCGTCCGTCACGCTGCAGTTGGGCATCGAGCATAGGTGGCAAGGCGGATTGGTCCAAAGATCTACGAAGGCGCGTTCTCTCGTCTCGCTCGTTTATCATACACGTGTCCCCTCGAACGACACACAGTCGCCTCGTCCAGCCGTTACAGGTGTGCCCGGATATCGTCTCGCTCCGCGCGTTGCCGGATCTTCAGGAAGCGCGCTGCCCCTTGTGCACTGCCCAAGTTGGGGCTATATTTTGCCTGTCGTCCATGTTTTTCCCTGGCACCCTTCGGGCTGAGCCATGAACGGGATCTCCCCCAACAATATTATCGTGTCCCTCGCCATCGTCGCGGCTGGAATTTCCGGGGCCTTTCTCCTGTACCACGGGCTCCGCTGGCTAGGCCGTAAAGCCGACCGGGGCCGGTTCCGTCTCGACGGAGTCTTGGTCCGCGTGCTGGGTCCCCCCATCAGCGTGCTGGTGGCCCTCGTCTCCGTCAACTACGCCCTGTACCGCATCCCGCAGATCCGTGAGCAGTTCGGGCAGTGGGAGGGAGCGCAACAGGCAATCTTTGTACTCACCGGCACCTGGATTCTGGCGAGCCTGGTCAAGAACCTCATCCGGGAGTACGGGCTTCCGCTCGCCGAGCGAACCGATACCGACATCGACGAGCGAATCGTCCGGCTGATGGACCTGACAGCCGTCTACGTAATCTGGATCGTGGGCACGATGGTTGCGCTACGTGAACTCGGCATCCAGGTAACGGCATTTCTCGCATCGATGGGCATCGTGGGCCTGGCCGTGGCCCTCGCCGCCAAGACAGTCCTCTCCAACGTCCTGGCGGGGGTCACCCTCACGGCCGACCCCAATTTCCGCGTCGGCGACCGAATTGAGGTGGGCGGATACCTGGGAGACGTTCTCGCAATCAACCTGCACAAAACGGTTATTCGCACGCGGGACAACGAGATCGTGATGATTCCCAACGATGTGCTCGGGACGGAAGTCATTGTCAACCACATGCTTCCGGAGCAAAAAACCCGGATCAACCTGGAGATTGGCGTGGCGTACGATACGGATCTCACGGAGGCCACCACCATTCTGCACGACGTCATTGGCGGTCTGCCCCGAATTCTGTCGACGCCCACACCGGAGGTAAATGTGCGCACTCTCGGGGATAATGCCATCGTCCTCCAGGTACTGGTGTGGATCGACGCTCCTCGTGGGAAGCGATCGGTCCGAGACGCCGTCTACCGACGTGCCCTCGCCCGGTTCAGAGAGGCCGGCATCGAGATTCCCTTCCCGCAGCGCGTGGTTCAGATGACAGATGGCCCTCGCATTCGCAAAGCGTAGTGTCGCTACCTGTCGTTTCCAAAGGCGTCCCCGAGCCCATTACAGATCCGGTCCCCGTTTGCCCCAAGAAGCATCGGTTCCGGCGCCGCATGATTTTTGCACCTAGCAGCGATCACAGACGGAGTTCGGACCGTGCCCCCCCTTAGGAGCCCATACCACGGGACCCTCCGCGAAATAACGGATGCAGACACTACAAAATGACATTGAACGATCACTCATTCTGTAGTAGATGTCGAAGGGTCCTCCCATCATGTCCACGCAAAACGACGGGGCAATGGCAGGATGTCTTGCACCACCATCCATGACTCGGCGCCGTCCCCATCCTGGACCGCGCGCCGGCGGGGCATAAGATCATGACCTCCCAGCCACTCTTGGCTCCCAGTATTCTTTTCGTCGGATATACGACGCTTTTCGCCGCCGCGGCCCTGATTTGCCTGGGAGGACTCTGGCGCACCCGCCAGATCTCGGCTCCGGACGTGCGTCATGGACTCACGGCGCTCCTGCTTACCAGCGGCGGCTGGGCCGCAGCCCACGCCGTCATGCTTGTCGCCCCCACTCCCTTCCTCAAAGTTCGGCTCTACGAGGTAGGCCTCATCGTCGGATTTGCCACGGTGTGGGCCTGGCTTTACTTCTGCTCTGCCTACAGCGGGCGCTCACTGCACCGGAGCCGGGCCGCCCGCGGAGTAGCGATCGTCGTACTGGGAGCCGTCACGCTGACGAAGTGCACCAACGCATGGCACGGGATCTACTTTTCGGCCGCGGCGGTCGGGCGTCCGTTTCCCCACCTGGCGGTGGACCACCACGCCCTATACTGGATCACCACGGGGCTGTCCTACGCGCTGGCGGCGGTCGGCTTCTTTATGCTGTACGAGTCGCTCCGCCGGGTCCAGGTAGGAGGGCGACCGCTGGGAATCCTGTTCGGGCTCACTGCCCTGCCAGCCCTGGCCAACGCGATCGGATACGTCAGTCCATGGCTGCTGGACATCAGCCACGAGCCGGTTGGCGTAGCGGCCTTTGTCCTCGGCGTGCTGTTCGTGAGTACCGGCCGGTTTGAGGAGATCGAGCAGACGGCTCGAAGCGGGAACCCGGTTCTTGTACTCTCCGACGCAGGGCGGGTGCGAAACTACAATGACCGTGCCGCCGCTCTTTTCCCCCCGCTGGACACGCCGGAGACGATCGACATCCCCCTAGAAGAGATTCTACCGGCGGTGGCGAACGCCTTATCCCACGAGCCTCTAGAACACGGATCGAATGTCATCCAGGTCGACGAGGCCGCGCCCGATGTCCCCCGATATTACCGGGTCGACGAAAGCACGTTTGGGCACAGGCACGGTGGGCGCCTTGTCGTTCTGACCGACGTGACCGAGGAGGAACTCCGGCGACGGAAACAGCAACAAGAGCGCCGGTTCTTGTCGAAAGCGGTGGGGCAGTCCCAGGAAGCCGTGCTCATTACGGAGGCCGAGCCGCTAGAGGAACCTGGCCCGCGCATTGTGTACGCCAACGCTGCCTTCGAGGCGATGACGGGCTACGAGGAGTCGGAACTCTTGGGGAAAACGCCCCGGATGTTGCAGGGGCCGGAGACGGACCAGGCGGTGTTGGACTCGCTCCGGGCGGCCTTGGAGGCAGAAACGTCGTGGGAGGGCGAGACCATCAACTACCGAAAGGACGGAAGCCCGTATCTCGTGCAGTGGACCCTGGCGCCGGTACGGAACGACGCCGGTGAAACCGAGCACTGGGTTTCCATTCAGCGGGACGTGACCGAGCAGCGGAACCAGGAAGAGACCCTTCGCCGACAACGGAACCTGCTGGAGCAGACCCAGCGGCTGGCGGGGGCCTGGGAGGTAGACCTGCAGTCGGGAGAGACCACCTGGTCGGAAGAGACGTACCGAATCTACGAAGTTCCCCCCGGCACCGAGGTGGGTGTCGAGGCGTCGCTTGAGTTTTTTCCGCCGGAGGCTCGCTCCGAACTTCGCGACGCGTTCGAGCGGTGTGCAGCAGAAGGAATCCCCTACGACCTCGAACTTCCGCTCGTCACCGCTAACGAGAATCAACGATGGGTACGGGCAGTGGGGGCACCGGCCCGGAAACGAGACGGGGAGGTTATCAAGGTTGCTGGAGCCCTGCAAGAAATTACCGAGCGGAAAGAAGCAGAGGCGGAGCTGCAGCGTAGCCGGGAGCAACTCTCCATGGCCGTCGAGGGCGGCGACATCGGCACGTGGAACTGGGACCTCGACACCAACCAGGTGTTGTTCAATCGGCAGTGGGCCGAGATGCTCGGCTACTCGCGGGACGAGTTGGCCTTCCAGTTCAGCACGTGGGAGACCCTCGTCCATTCCAAAGATCTACCCCGAGCGATGAAGGCCCTGGAGGCCTACCTCGCAGGCGAGACCAACACCTATGCTCCCGAGATTCGGATGCGCACCAAGTCCGGCGACTGGAAGTGGATCCAGACGATTGGCAAGGTGATCGACCGTGACGACGACGGCACCCCAACCCGGGCCGCGGGCATCCACCTCGACATCCACGATCGCAAGCAGGCCGAGCAGAAACTGCGTCGTAGCCGGGAGCGGTACCGGTCGCTGTTCCGCGACTCCAACAATGCCATCCTGGTTCACGACCTGGAAGGGCGCATCCGGGAGGCCAATCCGCAGGCCGAATCGCTTTTCGGCCGCGACGTCGAGAACCTGGAAGGCCGATCGGTTTTCGACTTACACGTTCCGGAGGAGCAGGACACAGCCCAGGAGAAATTGGAGGCCTTGCGGGCAGGAGAGTTCTATCGCGGGGTCTCCCGGTACGATCGCGTCGACGGCCCGGCGTTTTGGGGCGAAGTGTCGGCCAGCACGACCGAGATTGGGGACGAGACCGTCGCACGCACCCTGATTCGGGACGTGACGGAACGGGAGCAAAACCGTCGCCAGCTCGAACGCTACCGCGAGTACACCGACCGCCTGCTCGATGCCATCGACGACCTCTTCTTTGTCCTCGACGAGGACGGACGCTTCCAGCGCTGGAACCGCCGCTTTTCCGAGGTGACCGGCTACACCGACGCAGAGATTGCCGACATGAGCGCGTTCGACCTCGTGCCGGAGGCGGACTGGCCACGGCTCACTGCGACCATCGAACACGGCTTCGAAGAAGGCTACGCGCAGTTGGAGGCACTGCTTGTCTGCAAAGACGGGACACGCGTGCCCTACGAATTCATTGGCAACCGCGTCTCCCATCCGAACGGAGAGCTGCGAGCGGTGGGAATAGGCCGGGACGTTACTGATCGAAAGCGGCAGGAGCAATCCCTCCAGGACCGCCAAGAAAAGATGGGACGGCTCTACGAGGCAACCAACCAGTTGCTGCAGGCCGACGACGAAGAGACCCTCGGAGCGCGTCTCGTGACCCTGGTCGACGAGACGCTGGGCTACTCAGCAACGACGATCCGCCTGGCCCAGGACGGTCAGCTCCTACCCAGCCAGGTCTCGCCGACGGTCCAGGAGCACATGCCAGAGCGCCCAGCCTACGAGATTGAGGGGGATACGCCCGCGGCGGCGGCCTACCGAACCGGAAATACTCGCATCTACGACGATCTTNCCGCCGTTGTGAAGTCGATGGACCGGGGCGATATCCGGGCAACGGCGTATGTGCCGATGGGCTCCTACGGACTCATCTCGGTGGGAAGCCTTGAGGTCGGGGGCATCGATGCGTTCGACCAGCGTCTCCTCGAGGTGCTGGCGAGCTATGCCGCCCTCATCCTGAACCGCCTTGAGCGCGAGGAAGAACTCCGCACGGCCAAGGTCGAAGCCGAGCACGCCAACCGAATGAAGTCGGCCTTCCTCGCCAACATGAGCCACGAGATCCGCACCCCCCTTACCTCCGTCATCGGGTTCGCCGAAGCGATCGACGCGGAAGTGGCGAAGTTGGAAACGCGTTTGGAGGCCTCCGACCTGTCTACCCTCAGTCAGTTCGCGGGGCTAATCGAGCAGAGTGGCCAGCGCCTGCTGGAAACGCTCGACGCCGTGCTCAATCTCTCGAAGCTCGAGACCGGCGAGATGGAGTTGGATATAGGAACGGTCGACCTGGCCGAAGAGGCCAAAGCCGCCGTCGAGCGGTTTGCTTCCCAGGCCCGAGAGGCCGACCTCACCCTTCGGCTCGACCGCGACGAATCATGCCCCAACGCCTGTGCTAATGCTGGCGGTGTGCAGATCATCCTTCACAACCTCATCTCGAACGCGATCAAGTACACCGAGGCGGGAGGGGAGGTGAGCGTACGCGTCCGGAACGACGCGGATGCCGTGATTCTGGACGTTGAGGATACTGGTATTGGGATGCCCCCGGAAAAGGTGAGGAATCTGTTCAAGCCATTCCGACAAGAATCCGAGGGCATAGGCCGCACCTACGAGGGAACAGGGCTGGGCCTCACGGTGACCCAACAGGCAGTCGACCAGATGAGGGGCTCCATCGAGGTCGAGACCGAGAAGGGAACCGGGAGCCGGTTTACCGTCCGACTGCCGCGGTCGCGGCCCGCACACGCAACCGACTCAGACTTGGCGGATGCTTCTCGTGTCTCCCAGGACTGAGAAAGAGAGCCGCTGCGTTGTGTCCCCCGATCTACCGTTCGCAGCCCTCCCGCCTCCCGCAAGCCCGCCACCTCTGTTACGTCACCAAAAAATCGACCGCGCCACGCGAGCGACCGAGCCACGGAGGCACAAAATTTGTTGATGTTGACATGCGATCTCGGTCGTGATTGGCCCGCGCAGTGCGATCGTCTCGCTGCCCGCCCCGTCGCGCCCGACCAGCCCCCCTGTCCCCGAAAGGACCGACGCCCCCCAGTGTCCGACGACCTTCAACACGGGACAGCATTCTCAACTCCTCGCATGTTTCCGCCCCGTAATCATGGCTGCTGCCCCCTCGTCCCTTGTTCATTTCGACGGCGACTGGACGGCCGACGAACGCGAGTTTGTGGAAACCGCCGTGGCAGAGGCTGAAGCCGCCGACCTACCGGCTCCGTCCAGGGCACTCGGTGCTCCCTGGGTGGCCACCCGGCAGGGGCTGGGGGAGGCCCAACTCTTTATGGCCTCCCGACAGCAAGGCGACAGTGCCCTCATGGACCGGAGCGCCAAGGGCCTGGCCGCCCGCATTCGACGGTTCGCCGAACGCACGTCGGGCACAGCCAACGACACAATGTCTGGGGCATCCTCCGAGGCGCTCGTACAAGTGGTCTACGAGAGTACGGCGACGCGTCCCATGAGCGAGGCGGATCTCCGTGAACTGCTGCAGACGGCCCGTGCCAAGAACGAACGACTCGGGGTAACGGGGCTCCTGCTCTACGCGGGGAACCGGTTTCTACAGGTGCTCGAAGGCCCCGAGCCCGCCGTCCGCACCCTCTACGCTACCATCCAGGCGGACACGCGCCACACGAGCATCGAGACCCTCCTCACCGCCCGTCCTCCCAAACGCACCTTCCCCGACTGGGAGATGGGCCTGGAACGTCCAGGGGCCTTTGTCGATCTGGACGGCCTCTCGTCTTTTCTCCAGTCCGGCAACCTTCCCGCAGCCGCTGAGCCCATTAGCGAGGTCATCGCGGCCCTCAAACGGTTTCGCAGCGGCGGGCCCGCGGATTGAGCGTGCCCTGACTCCTGCGTTCGGAGATTGGGGCGACGTGCTCCCCCTCCCACGTCTTCGCAGAATTGCTAACGGCTTTTTCTTCCATGTCCCCTTCTCCCGACTCGACACTTCCGAATGTTCCCTCCGTGCTCTACGACGAGGACCGGATCGGCGAACTTCGAAAGACGGGACTGCTGGCGGAGAACACCGTCGAGAACTTCGATCGACTGACCCATCAGGCCGCGCAGGCGGTGGGGGCCGCAGCCGGATTCGTGAGCCTCTTAACCGAGAACGGTCAGTTTCTCCGCGGGTGCGTGGGCCTTCCCGAGCCGCTGAACTCGACGCGAAAAACGCCCATCGAGCACTCGATTTGTGCATACACCCTCGACCGCAACGAGCCACTTGTTATTGACGATGTCGGGACGGATCCCGATCTCGGCGGACACCCCGCCGTTGAGGAGTACGGAATCGAGGCCTACCTGGGCGTTCCCCTTGTTACCTCGGCGGGCCACACTGTGGGCACCTTTTGCCTCGTGGAATGGGAGCCGCGCACCTGGACGGACGAGGCCGTGACCACGGCCCAGGATTTTGCGGCCTCGGCCCGTACGGAGATCGAGCTACGGCTGGAGTTGAACCGACGCGAGGCACTACAAGAGCAGCTCCTGGCTCGTACCGAGGCCTTTGAGGCGCTCGTGGACAATATCACGGACGTGGTGACGGTCCTCGCCCCCGACGGGACGATCCAATTCGAAAGTCCGTCGGCCTCAGAAGTACTCGGGTACGCCCCACACGAACTGGAAGGCACCTCGATCTGGGAGCATGTGCACCCGGATGATCGTCCGGAGCTCAAGGAAAAGATGGAGGCTGCACTTGCGGATCCGAAGCGGCGGCCGACTGCCACCTTTCGCTTCCGGCACGCCGACGGGGGCTGGTGCATCCTGGAGTCGAGGGGCCGTCGCCTGCCCGAGGAGACCGACCTGGGCACGTTCATCGGCATCTCCCGCGACGTCACCGAACGCCGACGGCTCGAAGAGCGGGTTCGGCTCCTGGCCGACGCGGTGGAGCGGGCCGAGACGGGCGTGGTCATCACGGGTCCCAATCTCGATCCGCCCGGCCCCACGATTCAGTACGTCAATGAGGCCATGTCCGAGATGACGGGGTACGACGAGGAGGAAATGCTCGGCAACACCCTACGCATGTTCCAGGGACCCGACACGAACCGGGACAAACTCAACCAGCTGAAGCGTCGTCTTTCTCAGGGCACCTCCGTCGTCAACGAAGTGGTGAACTACAAGAAGGACGGTACGCCCTACCACGTGCGCTGGCGCATCTCGCCGATCGTGAGTGAGGAAGGTGCCATCACACACTTCGTGTCAGTGCAGGAAGACATTACGGCCGAGAAGGAACGCGAGCAAGAGCTCGAACGACGCGTCCAGGCGCGCACCCAGGAGCTCCGAGCGGCCCGCGACGAGGCCGAGCGCGCCAACCAGCTCAAGTCGGCCCTGCTCGCCAACATGAGCCACGAGATCCGCACCCCACTTACGTCAATCATTGGATTTGCCCGGTCTATCGGCGAGGCCGCTGAGACGAATGAGGACGGGTCCAGCCCCATCGCTCGGTTCGCAGGCCTGATTGAGAAAAGCGGCCGTCGCCTCCTGGACACCCTCAAGGCCGTTCTCAACCTCTCGAAGCTCGAGGCGGGCGAGATGGACCTGAGCCGCGAGGCAGTCGACGTGGTGACCGAACTCGAGAATGCCATCGAGCTCTTCGCGGTGGAGGCCGAAAACGCAGGCCTCTCCCTTTCGGTCGAGGTGCCCAACACACCGCTCCGGGCCCGGGCCGACCGAGATGGGCTTCAGGTCGTGCTTAAGAATCTGCTCAGCAATGCCGTGAAATTCACGGGTGAGGGTGGGACCATACACGCCCACGCCCGTGCCGTGGATAGCGCCGTCGTGGTAGAGGTTGCAGACACCGGCATCGGCATGCATCCCGAGAACGTGCCGGGCCTCTTTGAGGCGTTCAAGCAGGCTTCCGAGGGCGTGGGCCGGGAGTACGAGGGAACGGGCCTCGGCCTCGCAGTGACGAAGGAGGCCGTCACCCAGATGGGCGGCTCCATCCAGGTAGACACCGAGAAGAACGAGGGGACCAATATTGCGGTGCGCCTCCCCGCGGCGGAGCCCCTGCGCCAGGACACGTCTTGAGGCAGAGCGGAGCGCTCACGGTTGGCTCCCTACCTCTCCGTCCGCCGGGGCCGGAATGCCGAGCTGCTTGCGGAAATAGTCTAGTGTGCGGCGGAGGCCCTCCCGTCGGTCCACCTGCGGGGTCCAATCGAGGTGCTCCTTCGCCTTCGTAATGTCAGGCTGCCGCACCTGCGGGTCATCGGCCGGGAGCGGTTCGTAGGTGATGCCGCTGTCACTACCGGTCACCTCGATGATCTCCTCCGCAAACTCTTTGATCGTAATCTCGTCGGGATTGCCCAGGTTGACCGGGTCCGATACGTCGCTCATCAGCAGCCGGTAGATACCCTCCACCAGATCGTCGACGTAACAGAAGGCGCGCGTCTGGCTCCCATCGCCGTACACGGTGAGCGGCTCCCCGCGCAGGGCCTGCGCCATAAACGTGGGTAGGGCCCGCCCGTCGTCCACCCGGATGCGAGGGCCGTAGGTGTTGAAGATGCGTACGATGCGGGTCTCCACCCCGTGGTAACGGTGGTAGGCCATGGCGAGGGCCTCCGCAAAACGCTTAGCCTCGTCGTAAACGCCCCGTTCGCCCACCGGATTCACGTTGCCCCAGTAGTCCTCCGGCTGGGGATGCACCAGCGGATCGCCGTACACCTCGCTCGTGGAGGCAAGAAGCAGGCGCGCATCCTTTGCCTTCGCCAACCCGAGGGCCTTGTGGGTGCCCAGCGCCCCGACCTTCAGCGTCTGAATCGGATACTCCAGGTAGTCGTCCGGCGCGGCGGGGCTGGCAAAGTGGAGAACATAATCGAGATCGCCATTGACGTGCAGGTAGTCGGTCACGTCGTACTCTACGAACCGGAAGCGGTCCTGTCCCAGCTCGAACAGGTGCTCAATGTTCTCGGTGTCCCCCGTGATGAGGTTGTCCATGCAAATGACCGAGTGGCCCTCCTCGATGAAGCGATCGCAGAGGTGGGAGCCAAGGAAGCCGGCGCCGCCGGTGATGAGGGTGCGGGGCATGATGTTGAGCGTGGGCGCGTGGGAGAACGGAAAGAGAAAAGGTTAGGGTTGGCCGTTTTCAACAATGGCCTCCTCGATGGCCTCCTGGTTGGTTTCCGGGGCGTAGCTGGGCCGTCCCACGGAGTGGTACTCGAAGCCCATCTCGGCCATTCGGGCCGGATCGTAGAGGTTGCGACCGTCGAGCACGATCGGGTTCTCGAGGCCATCCCGGACCCTGCCTAAGTCTGGTCGGCGAAACTCGTGCCACTCCGTGCAGATCAGCAGCGCCTCGGCCCCGTCAATGACATCGTACATGCCGTCGCCGTAGTCGATGCGGTCGCCGAACGTATCCTTCGTGGTCTCGATGGCTTCCGGATCGTACCCCACAACGTTGGCACCGCGCTCCAGGAGGTAATCGATAATGACGTGGGAAGGCGCCTCGCGCGTGTCGTCGGTGCCGGGTTTGAACGACAGGCCCCAGACAGCAATCCGGCGTCCCTCCAGGTTCCCGTCGAAGTACTCCTCGACCTGCGTGGCCAGGCGGCGGCGCTGTTTGTCGTTCACATCGAGAACTGCGTCCAGAATCTGAAAGTCGTATCCCTCCTGTCGCCCCTTGCGGGCCAAGGCCTTCACGTCTTTCGGGAAGCAACTGCCCCCGAATCCGATGCCCGCGTACAAGAAGTGGGGACCAATTCGGTGGTCTTTGCCGATGCCCAGCCGCACCTTGTCGACGTTGGCCCCGACTCGCTCGCACACGTTGGCAATTTCATTCATGAATGAGATGCGTGTGGCCAACAGGGAGTTGGCCGCGTACTTGATCATCTCCGCCGAGCGGCGATCCACCACCAGGATGGGATTGCCCTGACGCACGAACGGCTCGTAGAGCCGCTGCATCTTCTCGGCGGCTCGGTCGCTCTCGGTGCCAATGACGACGCGATCGGGCTTCAGGAAGTCCTCCACGGCCGCCCCCTCACGCAGAAACTCTGGGTTGGAGACCACGTCCAGGTCCTCCCCAATGTTCAGTCCGCGGTCGGTAAAGACGGATTCTACCTTGTCGCCCGTGCCCACCGGGACGGTGCTTTTATTGACGATGATACGGTAGTCGGAATCTTCTTCGGCAACCAGCAGGTCCGCCACATCGTCCGCCGCGTCGAGCACGTACGACAGGTCGGCGGCGCCGTCCTCGCCCGGCGGGGTCGGCAGCGCGAAAAAGACAATCTTTGCACCGTCGAGCCCTTCGGCCAGATTTGTCGTAAAGTGTAGCCGATCTTCCTCGCGGGCCCGATCAAAATAGCGGTCGAGATCGGGTTCGTAGATGGGAACCTCGCCTGAGGAAAGCTGCGCGATTTTTTCTTCGTCGACGTCGACGCAGGTCACGTCGTGGCCCATCTCTGCGAAGCAGGTCCCAGAGACGAGACCTACGTAGCCCGTACCAATGACTGCAATGTCCATCGGAGCAAGAAGAGTAGAGTTGTGAGACAAATGTGATGTGGGATGATGCCCGCCCGGACATGCATCTACAAAAGATGTACCAGCCGTCCCGGGCGATCGGCATTTTCGCCCGGCACGACCTGCGGCCTGACGGGTCTTCGAAGGGTAAGGGCGGATGTGCTTCGGGGGTCTTGATCGCAGGCAGTAACAGGATCTACCAGGGAAGGTTTTTTAAATAACTGCAATGACGACGGTGTCCCCCGGCAGTAGTTGGGACCAGTGTGGCGGAAAGGCAACAACTAGGCACGGACCACCGGCCTACAAAAATAGCCGACCGGCCCTGTCCTGGACCGGTCGGCCGATGCGTATCCACCGCACGCGGCAGGTGTTTACTTCGTGGCGTACTTGATGCTACAGCCGTAGGGCTGGGCCTGCTTCGGGCTCACCTCCTCCCCATTCATCACCGCGTTGAGCGCGTTCTCTACGTAATTCGTGGCCCCCTTGATGTCTGCCTCGTCGGTGGTCGGCTTATCGTCGATGCCCCCCCGATAGACGAGCTTTCCGTCCGGATTGATAATGTACATGTGCGGCGTCACCGTGGCACCGTAGGTTTTGCCCACTGTGCCGTCCGGATCCATGAGAATCGCCGTCATGTTGCCGTCATGCTTATCCTTCTGCGCCACCATTTCCTCGGGTGGATAGTAGCCCTGCTTGCCCGGGGCCGAGGAGACAATTGAAAGCCACACGACGTCCTTCTCGGTATAGGTCTTCTGGAGCTCCTGCATGTGACCGCTGCCGTAGTGCTTACCAACAAACGGGCACTCGAAGTTGAGCCACTCTAGGACAACGTACTTGCCCTGAAACTCGGACAAGCTGTGCGTGTCCCCATCCGCCGCCGTGAGGGTGAAGCCCGGCGCGGAAGCGCCCACCTCAGCCTGATCGGTCTGGGCGGCGGCCGTAGGGGCGAACGCAACGGCTGTGAGCAGAGCAAGAGCGAGGGTTGCCCACGTAGTGTGGAATGCGCGTTGGATCATGGCGTGACGGAGTGAATGTGAAGGAACCGAACACGAAAAGAACAGCAGTCCAAACCGGAGGAACAAGGCCGAGGTTGGGCCCACGATGCTACGATCGTGACAACAGCGGGTCCGCTACGACGAAGGCTGTAGATCGTCCAGTGCATTCAGGACGATGTCGTCCGTAAGCACCTCAGGCAAGAGCGTGGGGGCGGAGCCATCGCCCGGATACAGCACGTACACGGGCACGCCACTTCGCCCATGGGACTGGAGCGCTTTTGTGATTTCGGGGTCGCGGTTTGTCCAGTCGGCCCGCACGAGCGCTACGTTCTTGTCGTCGAAGGCCTTCTGGATCGGTTCCGTCGTCAACACGCGGCGCTTGTTCACCTGACAGGTGAGGCACCAGGCGGCGGTAAAGTCGACGAAGACCGGACGTCCCTCAGCCCGGAGTTGCTCGACCGTCGTGGAAGAGTAGGAGCGCCAAGCGGTCTCCGCAGCGGACGCGTTGGTCGTGGCGGGGGTCGTGCGGTCGGCGGGCGCGCTCCCGGCCCCGATGACCGCAACGGCGATGCCCCCCACGAGGGCGGCCCCGGCAAGGCTTCGCGAAAGCACGGTGGCCGTCCGTGAGAGCTGGGGGGGCGACCATCGGTGCACAATCCAGGCCGCCACGCCCAGGAGGAGGAGGCCGGCGAGCAGAAAGGCCACCCCCCCGTTGCTCGTCTGCCGCCCAAAGACCCACACCAGCCAAATGGCGGTGGCGAACATGGGGAAGGCGAAGGCCTGCTTCAATGTCTCCATCCACCCGCCGGGTTGGGGAAGACGGTCTAGGAGTGCCGGCGTGGTGGCGAGGATCACGTAAGGCGTCGCCATCCCCACGCCCAGCGCCGTAAAGATGAGCAGGGCCCCCACTGCCGAGAGCGTGAGGGCCACGCCGAGGGCCGCCCCCATGAACGGCGCCGTGCAGGGCGTAGCCACGACCGTGGCCAGAACACCCGTTAGAAAGGCGCTCGTGCCCCCACTACTGGAGGTACTCGTCTGCATACGACCGCCCCAGTTCATCAGCGTCGTGCCCACCTCGAATGTCCCCAGCAGGTTGAGCCCAATGCCAAAGAAGAGCATCGTCATGAGGGCGATAAAGACGGGCGACTGGAGTTGAAAGCCCCACCCAATCTGACTCCCCGCGGCCCGCAGCGCCAGAAGGGCTCCGGCCAGCACCCACATCGACGCCAACACGCCCGCCCCAAAGAGCAGCCCGTTGCGTTTCATCGCGCCGCTTCCCTCCTCGGCCTCCTGCGCAAAGCCGAGGATCTTGACCGACAGCACCGGAAAGACGCAGGGCATCAGGTTCAGCAACACGCCGCCGACAAACGCAAACGCGAGGGCCCACGGTAGCGAGAGGCCGCCTCCTGCGGTCGAGGAGGAGGCGCCCGTCGCCGTGGCCACCGAAAGGCTCGAGTCGATCGGCACGTCAATGTGCATGGCACGCACGTCGCCCTCCGGATCCCAGTGCTCCCCCTCTGGCGCCACCAGTACACCCCGTAGTCGCTCGGCCGGCGCCTGCGCGTACTCCGACTGCGTGAGGGAAATTGCGTAGGTGTCCCCGTTCTTCGTCACCGGCTGCGGCGCCCCGGGATCGACGACCGACTGCTCGGCGGCGTAGAAGTGCGCCCCCTCCAGGTCCGGTTGAACCCCGTCGGAGGCGTTCAGCAGCAGCTGGTACTTCCCCCCGCTACGCCCCGCACCCACTGACCATTCGGCCACGGGCGTGGGATGCTTCGCGCGCGCCCGCTCGAAGGCCTCGGCCCACTGGGTCGGCTCCGGCGTCTCCTTGGCTACCGGAAGGGACAGCGCAATGTCCGAACGGGCCGGGAGGCAAATTTCCTCACAGATCAGCCAGCTCGCCGTCCCGTCGAGGGTCACCGTCGTTCCGGCCGTGAGTGTATCGGGCGGCGTAATTTCAGTGAGGAGGAAGACCTCGTCGGAATACCCGTAGCTCACGAGCGACCCAAACTGGATCTGGTGGGGATACGGCCACTGTATTTCTGCGGCCTTATACCCGGCCGGCAGCGACCAGTTGATGGACGTGGCCTCGCCGGACGCGCCCGGATTCTTCCAGTAGCTGTGCCAGCCGTCCTCCATGGTCATTCGGAGCGCCACGGTGAACGGCTCACCCGGCACAACCGCGGACTGCTCGCTGACTAGCGTCGCCTCACTGTGGGGACTCGGGTCGTCGGAGGCCGTCGTCTGAGCCTGAGCGGACCAGGGCCCTCCCAGTCCGAGCAGGACGGCACTTCCCCATACCACGGCGATGAGCGCAGCACGTCCGGTGCGCAGGCAAGCGGTCATAAATTTCTCGTTTTGCCGTCAGGTATCGAGCCATGGTGTAGCTACCCGGAGCCCCGCCGAATGGTTCGAACGCCCCCGTCCTCAAGGGCGGCGCCCCGGTCGTCTCCCTCGAGTCTTCCCTCTCCCACTTTTCCGATTTTCCCACCGTCCTACCCTTCCGCCTTGGCCACCGGTAGGTCGCTCCACTGCGTTGTGTAGTGCGGTGAGCGCTGCTCTCGTTTCATCGTCCAGTCGCGCTCACCCCGCACGCCGGCCGCCGCGAAGCCCACGGTGCCGCGGCCCATCGTCCGGTTGAGCTGATCGACTGCGTCCATGAGGGCCACGTCGTCCGGATCGGGATCGTCAAAAAGGTGCCCCTGCCGAGGCGTCTCGGGACGAAGCTGCTGTAGGATGACGCCCGCCTTCTTGTAGGTGGGACTGTCCCGGTAGATGATCCGCAAGAGGCGGCGGGCGTGGCGGAGAAGAATCGGCGTGTGGTGGGTCACCGGACGCAGAGTGCCCCCGGCCGCGTTGGCGTAATGGGGCGGCTCCCCGAACCGCTTCGTCGTGATAAAGACTTCCAGGTAGCCCGCCACGAGGCCCTCGGCCCGCAGCTTCTCGGCGGCGCGCTGGGCGTGTTTGCCCACGGCCTCCCGGAGGGTCGGCTCGTCGGTCACACGCCCGGAGAACGACCGGCTGCGGATGAGGCTTTTTCGCGTCGCCGGCACATCCTCTAGTTCCAGGCACGGGAGGCCGCGGAGCTCGGTGGCGAGCCGGAGGCCGACGACCGTGAGGACACGCCGGAGCCAGGAATCGGGCTGTTGGCGCAGTTGCTCCGCCGTCTCGACGCCGTGCTCGTGCAGGGTCTCTGCCCAGGCAGCCCCAATGCCCCACAGCTCCGCCACCGGCACCGTGCGCAGCATGGCGGTGCGGGCCTCTCCGTCCGGACACACATACACGCGGCCCGGCGGGGGCAGGGTAGTGTCCACCGGCCGATTGCCCTTCGCCTTTTCGTCGGCCACTTTTGCGAGCGTCTTCGTAGGTCCAATGCCAACCCGTATGGGGACGCCCTGCCGCCGGGCCACCCGTCGCTGGAGTTGCTGCGCCACCGCGTACAATTCATCGCGCTCTAGCGCCGGCAGCGTCAGGAAGGCCTCGTCGATCGAGTAGCGTTCGAGGCGGAGGGCCACCTGCTCCAACTCGTGCATGACGCGCCGCGACATATCGCCGTACAAGGCATAGTTGCTCGACCGTACGGCCGCGCCCATCGCATCGAGCCGCTCCTCCCACTGAAAGTATGGTGCCCCCATCGGTATCCCCGCGTCCTTGACCGCCTGCGACCGGGCGATCACGCAGCCGTCGTTGTTCGACAGCACGACCACCGGGCGGGTCCGAAGCGACGGCTCGAAGACGCGCTCGCAGCTCACGTAAAAGTTCTCACAGTCGACGAGAGCGAAGGCGGTGTCCATGGGAGAGGCGGCGCTGCGGATGGATAGGGTTGACGCACAACAAGTGAGTCCGAGCCGATGAGCGAGGTCGTAATACGTGAATCGTGATGCGTGATTTTGCACCTCACGTCTCACGCTTCACTCCTCACGCCTCACTCGTCATGTTCTACGCTCCAACCGACCCGGCACGGTCATTCCTCCCCTGGAGCTACGACACCTCATGAATGACGTGCCGCACCACACCCCACACCACGAGTTCCTGCTCTTTCCGAATCGGAATCGACGGGTAGCCCTCGCTTTCGGGAACGAGAGAAGCATGCTTTTCCCCCACCCGGTAGCGCTTGACGGTGAGCTCGCCGTCGAGGGCGGCCACGACGACCGATCCATCCGTCGGCTCCACGGCCCGGTCCACTACCAGGATGTCGCCGTCGTGGATGCCCGCGTCGGTCATGGAGTGTCCGGCCACCCGCACAAAGAAGGTTGAGGCCTCCCGGCGGATGAGGTGCTCGTTTAGGTCAATGGTCTGCTCCACGTAGTCGTCGGCCGGAGAAGGAAACCCGGCGGGGACGCGCGAGAGGTAGATGGCCACCGGACAGGCCTCCTCCGGACGGGCCTGGTACACGTCGGTGACCGTGGGGGCACGATCGGACATGGGGGGTGGGGGCTTTTGGAAAACGCGGCTGTCACCCAACATAGCAACCAGCACACATATTTCAAACATACCCTCTTGGGGTACAGACTCTCCCTAGAGGCTGCGCCAACAGGAACAGCCAGACGGGAAAATTCTCTTAAAGGAAGGAGCGTACAATTCCTCATTCGTCCTCATTCCCCATGTCTCCGTCCCTTCCGATGCGCCCTGTCCCCCTCCTCCTCGGTGCCCTGCTCGCCGTCCTTCTCATGGGTGGACTTCTCGGAGCCCCTGCCATGGCCCAACCGGCCCCCGAGGAGGCCAAGACGCCCACACTCGACGAAGCCGACTACGGACAATGGGAGCGCCTCGGGCCCGGCGGCACCCTCTCCCCGGAGGGCACGTGGATGGCCGTGCCGGTTCGCCGCGTGAACGACGAGCACGAGCTCCGCATCCGCCACACGGAGCGGGACTCAATGCGGACCGTCGACTTTGGGCGCTCCCCGGCATTCTCGGCGGACGGGCAGTGGCTCGCCTACCACATCGGGATGTCGGAGGAGAAGCGAAAAAAGCTCCGCAAGCAGAAGAAACCGGCCCACCAGAAGCTCGGGCTCTTAAACCTGGAGACTGGGGACACCACGCTCGTGGAATCGGTGACCAACTTCGCGTTTAGCGACGATGGACGCTACCTCGCAATGCGGCGCTACCCACCCAAGGAGGCGCCCGACGAGATGCGCGGAGCCGACCTGCTGATCCGTGACCTGAGGACCGAGACCTACACTAGCTTCGGCAACGTCGCCGACTTTGCCTGGCAGGACGACGCGCCGCACCTGGCGATGGTGATCGACGGCCTGAACAAAGCAGGCAACGGCGTGCGGCTCTACGACGCGTCGAGCGGTCGGCTACAAACGCTCGCCTCCACGCCCGGCGAGTACACCGGCCTCTCCTGGCGGCCCGCGGAGGACGACCTCGCGGCGCTCCGGGCGCGCGAGTCGGACGACTGGGAGAAGACGAACCACGTCGTGCTCGCCTGGAACGATGTGGGCGCCCCGTCGCCGCCGGCACACCAGTTCGATCCGACGACGATTGAAACCTTCCCCGACACCCTCCGCATCGTCGACTACCGCGACCTGGACTGGTCGGCAGACGGCGACCGGCTCTTCTTCGGCGTGCAGGCACGCGACTCGGCTGCGACCGGTGCGGCGAAGAAGACACAATCCGCCGCAAAGAGCGACTCCGCGGCGGCCGACTCGACTGAGGCCTCGGGCCCGGAAGAGTACGACCCCGCCGATGTGCAGGTGTGGCACACGAGTGACGTCGAGATCATCCCGCGTCAGGAGGTGCAGGCCAAGCAGGATCGGCGGGATAACCATCTCGCCGCGTGGCACCTGTCGGCGGACAGCGACGAACGCTGGACCCGCCTCGGCACCGAGCGGACCGAGGACGTGCAGGTCCTTCACGGCGGCGACATGGCCGTGGGCCTTGACCAGACGCCCTACCGGCAGGAGCGTATGTTCGGCCCGGTGTACCACGACATTTACACGATCGACGTGGCCACGGGCGAGCGCGAGAAGGTCGCCGAAAAGGTGCAGTACTGGGAGGGCGGCAGTCCTAACGGCGAACACCTGCTCTGGCTGAAGGACGACCACTACTACGCCTACGACGTGCAGGCGGGAACGACCTCCAACCTCACCGAAGATCTACCCGTCTCCGTCGTCGACCAGGACAATGACCTCACTGTGGAGCAGAAGCCGCCATTCGGCGTGGCGGGCTGGACGGACGGGGACCGCTCGGTGGTCCTCTACAGCGAGTACGACGCGTGGCGCATCGCCCCGGACGGATCCACCGCGGAACGCCTTACGAACGGACGCCCCGACTCCACGGAGCATCGCTACGTGGACCTGACGGACGAAAAACCGGGAGAGCCGGACGTCATTCCCCGGGACAAATCGATCTACTGGAGCGTCTACAACGAGTGGACCGAAGAACATGGCTACGCCCACTCGTCGCAGCTGGGCAGCGATACGGAGCGGCTCGTGTGGGAACCGCAGATGGTCATGGGACTCACGCGGGCCGACTCGGCGGACGTCTACGCCTACCGGATGGAGGACTTCGAGGACTCGCCCGATTACGTTCGGGCCGGGCCCATGCTCACCGACGCCCAGCAGGTGACCGAGACGAATACGTTCCAGAAGGACTACGCGTGGGGCCGCTCCACGCTCGTCTCGTACCGCAATCGCGACGGCGAGAAGCTGCAGGGCGCGCTCTTCTATCCGGCGAACTACGACCCGGACAAGAGCTACCCGATGATCACGTACATTTACGAAATCCGCTCGCCCTCCGTCCGCCGCTACACGGTGCCCACCCGCGAGCACCCGTACAACACGACCACCTTTACGCAGGAGGGCTACTTCGTCTTTCAGCCGGACATCCGGTACCGCCCCCGCGACCCCGGCAACTCAGCCGTGGATGCCCTCGTGCCCGCGGTACAGACGGTGACCGAGGAGGTGCCGGTGGACGCCGACCGGGTGGGCCTCGTGGGGCACTCCTGGGGCGGCTACCAGACGACCTTCACCGTCACGCAGACGGACATTTTCAAGACGGCGGTGGCCGGGGCCCCGCTCACTAACATGGTGTCGATGTATAACTCCATCTACTGGCGCAGCGGCGGCACCGACGCCCGCATCTTCGAGATCAGCCAGGGCCGCATGGAGGTGCCGCCCTGGGAAGACATGGACGCCTACGTGGCGAACTCGCCCCTCCACCACATCGAGTCACTCAACACGCCGTTCCTCATGGCCTTCGGCACCGACGACGGCGCGGTGGAATTCAATCAGGGCGTCGAATTCTACAACGCTGCTCGCCGGGCGGGCAAACAGATGGCCTTCCTCGTCTACGACGACGAGAACCACGGCCTAAGCAAGCAGGACAAAAACACGGTCGACTACCGAAACCGCGTCCTGGAGTGGTTCGACCACTACCTGAAGGGCGAAGAGGGCCCGGCCTGGATTGAGGACGGCATTCCCTACCTGAAGCAGATGGAACGGAAGAAGGAGGCGAAGGNCAACGGGGAGGCGCGGTGAGGACCTGTCCACCATTGCAGAACTCCTTTCAGCCCTCCGCCGTTTTACCCGTGCTTCGAACAACACACCCTCTACCATGCCGACCACGACTACGCCGGCGGAGAAGCATCAGGAGCGGTGGCAGAAGATTGTCGACGATCCGCTCCTGAGCGACCTTCCCTACAAGGTCGAGACCAATCGTAGAGGCCAGATCGTCTTGAGCCCGCACAAGAACCGCCATTCCCGACAGCAGAAGCTCATCCTGAAGCGTCTCGACAGTCTTCTCCAATCGGGAGAGGCATTTCCGGAGTGGGCCCTTGCAACGTCGGAAGGCGTGAAGGTCCCCGATGTGATTTGGGCCTCGGCCAGTCGTCTCGACGAAATGGAAGAGACGGGCGATCCCGCGACGCTCGCTCCGGAACTCTGCGTCGAAGTGATGAGCGAGTCAAACGACTGGGATGAGGCCCACGAGAAGCGAGCGCTCTATCGGGAAGCTGGCGCCGAAGAGGTGTGGATTGTTGAAAAGGACGGTAGCGTCCGGTTTTTCGCCGACGACGAATTGGGACACTCAGAACTCGCCCCTGACTTTCCCCAGTCGATTTAGCGACCGGGCGCGGCCCCAGTTGCGCCTGGACCCGAGCGGAGCGTGCATGCACTAAAGCCCAATGCGGGCCCCATCTTGCCGGTCCGACTCCATGATGGCATTCACGATCCGAATGTCGGCCAGGCCCTCTTCGCCGGGGACGATAGGGGCGTTGTCGTTCTTGATGGCGCGGGCGTCGTTGTCCATCTGGCGAGCCTGCTGGTCGCGCCCGCTGGGCCGAAGCTGCGTGCCGTCACTGGTGCGGCCCTGCACGCCGCTGTAGGACTGGAACGGGCGGAGCCGACACCATCCGTCGGCGTACGTCACGTCCAGATAGTTCGTGGACTTGCCGAAGCTGGTCTCCCCCGTCGCGGTCACGCCCCCCGGAAACTCCAGCGTAAACTCGGCGAATTCGGGCACCTCACTGTACATCTCCTCCCGCTCGGACCACGTACGCCCCTGCACAGCGATCGGCTCTCTCCCCACGGCGTAGCGGGCCGCGTTGATGGGATACACGCCCATGTCGTAGAGCGCACCACCGCCCAGTTCCGCGTCGCGCCGCCAGTCGTCCGGGTCGGGATGCGCGCCGTCGTACCCCGCGCCCGTCTTGACTCCCTGCACGGTCCCGTACGTCTCCTCCGCGGCGTAGCGCATGACCGCCCGGTTGTTGGGCTCGTGCTGCAACCGGTAGCCGACGGTCAGTTGTACGCCGTTCGCCTCGGCGGCGTCGATGACGGCCCGGCACTCCTCGACGTCCATCGCCATCGGCTTCTCGCACCAGACGTGCTTACCCGCCTTCGCGGCCGTGATCGCATCCCGGGCGTGCACCCCCGGCGGGGTCACGATGTAGACCACGTCGAGGTCGTCGTTATTCGCAATGTCCGGCAGTGTCTCGTAGCTGTAGACATTCTGGTCCGGGATGTGGTGACGCCGCTGCCAGCGCGGAATCTTTTCGGGCGAGCCGGTAACGATGCCGCGCAACTCACAGTGCTCGGTGCGCTGCAGACCGGGCGCCAGTTGGCCCCTAGCGTAGCTCCCGAGGCCGCAGAGGGCCACCCCAAGTTTCTCCTTTCGATCAGGGAGGATGGCGGACGGGAATCCGACGGTGGAGGTCGCCAGGGCCGCTCCCGCCCGCTTCACGAACGTGCGTCGGGACGTGCCGTCAGACATTGCGGATGATTGAGGTTTTTACTAGACGCGAGACTGCGTTGAAACGGCGTTCTTCGGCGAATTATCCGTCCGCCCGGTCCGGCCTGCCCAGATTGTAAACCACTTATCCTCCAGAGCAGGACTGGTTACCGGGCTAGCACTTCGGGGAGTCCTCTTCCACTCGTCCCACGTGCCGCGCCATGAATCCAATACGTTCATCGTACCCGTGGGTGGACATGAGCACGGGGTAGAAGTCCGTGTCGGCGCGACGAGCGGTGCCGTTCTTCTCGGCAAACACTTCCCCCTCCGCCACCTCCCGAAAGTTGTCGGCGACGAAGGTGAATCCCTGTCCCGGCGCATCGTCGAACACTTCATAGACCTCGGGCGTGGAGCGGGCGTAGGGGCGATCAATGAGGCCTTCGGCGGCCAGAAAGTGAAGCAGGATGCGGTGTGCTCGTGAGGCCGCTCCCTCCTCGTCGTAGTACCCACACTCCACCGCCACGCCCGTCACCGGCCCCGTCACCCCACCGCCGAGATGACTCATGTCGACAATCCGATCGAGCCCGGTGGACTGGGCAAGACGCCGGGACGCGTCGTCCTCCCCCGTCACGATCACGTAGGGACAGCCCGTCGACTCGGTAGAGTGAAAGTCGAGCACCTTCGTGCCCTCTAGCTCTCGCCGCAGGCGTGCAGCAAGGCGCACCTCGTGCTTGTCGCTCTCAGTGTCCCCCGGCATCACACGGTTCAGGTCCACGTCGCAGAATCGGTAGCCCAGCTTGAAAGCGCGCTCGTTGGCGAGCACAAACTTGACCGGCGCCCGCAGCGTCACGTCGCTCGCCTTGAGCCGGTTGAACGCGTGCCAGCCGCAGGTCTCATCGCCGTGGACGCAGGCGACAATGGTGTAGTCCGGATGGCCGTCACCGAGGGTTTCGACGTGCATATCCCAGGGAAGTGTGATTCGAGGACCGTAAACGAAAGGACCCGCTCGGAAGCAGTCTGTACAGCATGCATTTGTACCTACAACCCCTCCGGGTCTTCCCGGCGACTGTGGAGATGGGGTCAATCCGTTGTTTCATCACTGTGACATCGGGAGATCCCGTCGCGCTCATCCCCCGCACCGCGAGAACTGCGTGAACTACTCGTAGATCGACGATGAATGATGCATTTTGGATCGACAAAATGAATGTGTATTCCAACGCTGCCTCGACGCCCTTCGTAACATCGTCCCACCGTGAGGCCGTAGTTTTCCAGACTCGGTTTTGGCCTTCTCCCACATCATTCTCGATGCCTCATTCGTCGCATCCCTCTGTCGTGCGCCGCTCCATCGTCGCCCTTCTGCTCTTGGGAATGGCCTCTTTCGTTCCGGCACTCGCTCAGGACACGCCCCCCGACGAGACAGTCTTTGGGGGCGTGACCTCGAGCGGTGGGTACGGAGCTCCCACGGTCGCCGTTGCCTCCGTAAACGGAGAGGCCCAGACGATTGTCGGAGGACAGGGCGGATGGATCCTCGATCGACACGTCGTGATCGGAGCGGCTGGCGAGGCCTGGCGACCACTCCGAAGACGACTGTGGCGTTCAACGGCCGCTCCGCTGATCTCCAGATGGGATACGGCGGGCTGCTCCTCGAATACATCGGCGCGCCGTCTGAACTGGTGCACTACGGCGCCAACATCGTAATTGGCGGCGGCTCGGCCCAGCTCGTTCCCGACGGTTTTGAGCCACGAGACAGTGAGAGCTTCGATCAGACCGGGATTTTCGTCACGGAGGGCGGTGCCCGACTCGAACTCAACGTGACCCCTTACGCCCGCGCCGGTGTGACGGGCGGGTACCGATTGGTGTCGGGGAGCGACCTGCGGGGCATATCAGACGCCGACCTCGGTGGGCCGTACGGGCTGGTGTCCCTTCGCTTTGGCAGCTTCTGACAGGGCCGCTCGCTAGTCGTCCAGCGGAGCCGCCGGGGCCGAGACGGGCGCCGGTCGCTCCTCCGCAGGCGCCGCGGCCTCCTCACGAACGGCCCGTTCCACCTGCCGGTGGAAGCGAACCACCAGCAGTGCGGCCGCGGCGGCGAGGCCCACGACTAAGCCCCACCACAGAGCCTCGGGGCCGCCCCCGCCCCACACGCCCCACAGGTACCCGGTGCCGAGACCGAGCCCCCAGTACGTGATCATGGCAATAACCATGGGCACCCGAGTGTCCTTCAGGCCCTGCAGTGCCCCGTGGGCCGCCACCTGCAGGCCGTCGAACAGTTGAAAGATCGCCGCCACGCCGAGCAGTTGCACCGCCAGTGCCACTACCTCCGCGTTGCCGGGGTCCGACAGGTCGAGGTACAACCCCACAAGCGGCCGGGGTAGCGTCCAGAACAGGACGGCCGTGCCCACCATGAAGAGGGTCGCCAGCCCCATCGCCACGCCGCCCGCCCGGCGGGCCCCGGCCTCGTCGCGGGCCCCGGCCGTCTGCCCCACCCGTACGGTCCCCGCCATTCCAATACCGAGCGGCACCATGAACGCAAACGCCGCACACTGCAACGCGATCTGATGGGCCGCCAGCGCCGTCGTCCCCAGCATGCCCATCATGACAGTGGTGATCGTGAAAAGACTCGACTCTACCCCTCGGGAGGCTCCCATCGGTGCCCCGATACGCATCAGTTCGCGGAGGTAGGTGGGGTCGGGCTCTCGAATGCGCACAAAGACGCCGTGCTCGGCAAACGGCGCTGTCCGGTGCACAAACAGAGCCAGCGCCCCGAAGAGGACAGAGAAGACGATCGTACTGGCCCAGCCGGTGCCCGCAAGGCCCAGGGCCGGCAGCCCCCAGTGGCCAAACATCAGCAGCTCATTGGCACCGATGTTAACCACCACACCCACGAACGAAATAAGGGTGACGGGCAGGGGCCGCGAGAGACCCTCGACGAAGCTACGGAGCGCGGCAAAACCCAGAAACGGAAGAATCCCCCACCGAATCGCATCCAGGTAACGCGTGGCCCCGTCGATGGCCACCGGTCGCTGCCCGGTCCACCGCAGCACGGGCTCGATATTGCTCAGGATCAGCAAGACGAGGAGGCCCAGCCCTCCAGCGAGCCAAAGGCCCTGCCGCACGCTGCGTCCTACCGCCGTCGGGTCCTTGGCCCCCACTGCCTGCGACACCATGGGCCCCACGGCTCGTACCATGCCCATCCCCATGATGGCGAAGAAGAAAAAGATCGTGTTTCCCAGTGCCACACCCGCCAGGGCTTCCGGGCCCAGCCGCCCCACCATCACCGTATCCACGAAGCCCATGGAGATGTGTGCGAGCTGCGCCGCCACCACCGGGCCAGCAAGGCGGAGGGTAGCGCGCAGTTCGGTGCGGAGGGCGTTGGACAGTCGGTACACAGGCAGACACGAAAAGGACAGACAAACGATAAAGCCCGAAGTGAACGGGGCACGCTTCCTCCCGTTCATTACCGACAGCGCTTGGCCCAGCCAAGACGTCAAATGTGGTGTGTCCGCCGCAACCCTCCACGCCCGCCCTCGAGAATGACTCTCCGCCCGCATCCTCCATGCCTGTGTCATCTGCAACAGGCGTGACACACACCGAACACACCGCTGAGACACTCCTCGGAGAATTTCCCAAACTGCCGACACGCCGCACCTCACCCTGCCGCCGATGCAACGTCATATTGTCCTCATTCTGTAAATCGGCGGCAGTTCGCCCCTTGCGGAATGCAGATTGCCGGCACAGTGGAGTGCGGCTGGTTTTCAGAATCCCCGCCGCAACTCAGCCGCGAGGATTCGTACAGACACATTACTTCCCGAAACGGACCATCGACGTGCAGTCCTGCAGTAACCGCACGGCTGTCCAGTTCGTACGGTACTTTCGCACAACCAGCCTCCGCAATCATGAATCCTTTCCGACCCCGTCGGGCTTCGCTCGCCCTTCTCCTGGCTGTCGCCCTCGTCTTTGCCGCCTGCGATTCAGCAGGCCCATCCACCGACAGCACCAACGTTGAGGTGGGCTTTTCCACGGCCCCCTCGTCGGCCCAGTCGAGTAGCCTGAACGCCAACACCCTGAGTACCGGGGCTGCGACCGACTCCTTGGTCCTCTCCGGGCCGAATGGAACCCTTCGCATCGCCGACATCCGGCTGATCGTCGACGAGGTCGAGCTGGAGGGCAAAGCCGACAGCGCGGAGTTTGAGTCCGAAAAACCGTCCTTCTTGGACCTCCCACTGGACACGACGGAGGTAGCATCGGTGGTGTCGGATCAGGTACCGCCGGGTCTCTACACCGAATTCGGCTTTGAGGTTGAGGACGCCGAGCTCGACGACGGCGATGACGCCGAGGGACTTCCGGCCCTCCAAGACGACATCGACCAGGCCGGCTTTTCCAACTGGCCCGGAAACGCCAGCATGGTGGCCGTTGGCACCTTCACTCCCAAGGGCGACACCACTCGCTCGTTCACAACCTACTTCGAGGCCGAAATCGAGGTAGAACTCGAGCTGGAAGATCGTCCGTTCGAGATTGGGACCGATGACCCGTCCCGCCGGCTGACGGTCAAGCTGGATCCGGCCCGGTGGTTCCGCGCCCCGGACGGCACGGTGACCAACCTCGCGCAAGACGACTACGGCCGGACCAGCAACGTGGTCGAGTTCGAGGTGGAGTACGAGTTCGAAGACGGGGTATCTGAGATCGAATTCGACGACTGACAACTCGACGGTCCCTCCTCGGTGCGAGCGGGCCCCAACAGGATTCGATGCCCTTCGCCGCGCGGGCCGAACTGATTGCTCGGTCCGCGCGGAGGGGTTTGGGACGCCAGCCCGTGGACGGATCACTGCCCAAAAATGTGCTGGAAGGACCGGAGTCGTGGCGAGCAGTGCCTCCGCGCCCTCCTCACCGATGTTGAATCCAGGAGACGAGCGCGTCGAGGGGCGCGTCCGCCGTTGTGATCGTTCCCGCCTCAAGGAAGAAGTGATCGACGCCCTCGTACGCCTTCACGGTCGCGTCTCCATTCTGAGCAATGCGGTGCCAGACGCCCAGATTCTGCCGTAAGGTGGTGCCGGGATAGTTCTGGTCGGCACGGCCTTGCTGGACGCGGAGGGGCGGGCCTACCGCCGCTGCGACGCTGTCCATCCCCTGGCTGTGACGGATCCACTGGCGCCAGAACATCGTGCCTGCCCCGCAGATGAGTCCGTCCGAGACCGGTTGGCCCGCTCGGAGCGAGTCGAACTGCGCCCGGGCCCGATCGGCCATGCAGTTTCCACTGCCCCCACCCGCCTCCAGCTGCGCCACGAAGAGAGAGTCGATGGCGAGGGCCGATCCGGCGAGCGACGCGATGCCCGCCACGCCGTCCAATCGAGTCGCGGCCGCGGGGGCCACGTTGCCGCCCTGGCTGTGCCCAACGAGCACGAGGCGGTCCGCGTCGACCCCCGAACGGCCTCGAAGGACCTCACCCGCAGCAACCGCGTCGCGCACGAAGTCGAGGAAGGTAATGGCCCGCGGATCGACCTGGCGGACCTCCGGCTGTGTGGTGCGCTTGTCGTACCGAAGCACCGCGAGGCCACGCCGCACCATCCGCTCTGCCCACCGCTCGTAGATCGGGGGCAGAGAGGTACCTACGGCCTGACCGTCCCGATCCACAAGCCCGGAGCCATGCACGATCACGACCCCTGGCACCGCCGCACTCGTGTCGGGTACGAAGAGGACGCCCGGTAGATCGAGGGTATCGCTCTGCACGGTCACGGACGTGGACGTGAACTCCGGTTCGTCCCGATTGGCGTCGCCTTCTGGCCTGTTCGTGTCACACGCCGATAGAAGAACGGAAAGGATCACGCTCCCCAGAAGGCACCATTGCGCCCGAGATTTTGGGCTGCGAGTTCGATGTCGCATGCGGACGAGCGACCTAGTGGATATATGCCAGCGATACTCGATGCAAAGCTGCCCCTTCACGTGGCGGTGCACGCCTTCTCCAGTGCTCGCTTCAGGGCCTCGGGCTCGTCGGTGCCAATGCGGAGCTGCTCCTGCCCCCGCACCGTTACCTCCACAGCGTCCAGCCCAGACACGTTATAGAGCCACCCGTGGTGCGTGTAGCGGATGCCCCACCCGTAGAGCGGAGAATTCCGGACGACATCCACGCTACTGATGTCATCGAGCGGAAAGCGCCTCGTCCAGAAGCCCGGCCCGAAATAGAACAGCAGTTCTCGATCGGTCACCGTGACCGTCAGGCTGGAGAAGAGGACCGCGAGGACCCCGAACGCGCCGAGCATGCCAATGCCAAACGCACCGAGTTCTCCGTCCTCCGCCATGAAGGCATAGTAGATGAGCAGCAGGGCGGCAAGCGTGACGCCTCCGGTCACGTACCCAATCTGCGTGTGCTTGTATCGCATCGCGTCGGTGGGTCTTTTCAGGAAGGGTGCTCTGCCTCTCCTTTACGGTGTTCGCTCCCGAATCCACCCCGATACCGCCTCCAGGGCCTCCGGCGCCATCGTGGTCTCAATCTGGGTGTACTCAGTCGGCAGTCCCGTCTCAGCGGGCTGGAAGAGGTGGTTGAGCCCGTCCAACACGCGCACCGTTACATCGTCGCTCGGGCCGCCCTGAAGGGCCGTGCGCATCGGACCCGCGTTCTGCTCGGGCGGCACCTGGAGGTCTTTGCTGCCGTAGAGCGCCAGCACGGGCACGTTCACCTGGCGCAGCGTGGGCGCCGGGTCGTGCCGCACAAAAAACCGAAACCAGGGGCTCGTTACCTGCTCGATCTGCGACCGAATCTGTGCGTTGGGAAGACCTTGCGCTTTGAGCATCGGGCGCACCCGGGCCGCAATTTCGGCCGAGTCGGACGCCGTGCGGATCGCACGCATCAGGCGACGCTGTACGGACCGGGCAGAGTCAACAACCGCGGACGGGGCTCCCTGGACCGACGCCATCTTTGCCCCCTGCTCCACCAGAATTTCGTGCCCCGGCACGCCCGGGCCCGCCATCAGCACGAGAAAATCGACCGCTTCGAACCGGGTGTGCACCATCGGTGCGACGAAACCGCCCTCGCTCATGCCGAGTAGCCCCACCGCGTCCGAATTGATCGCGGGTCGGGCCCTCAAGAAGCGGACGGCAGCCGCCACGTCGCTGGCAAAGTCCTCGGAGGTGGCGCCGGTGAAGCGGCCCTCGGACGCGCCGACGCCCCGTTCGTCGTAGCGGAGGACGGCCATGCCCTGGCGGGTGAGGTGGTCGGCGAGGACGTGGAACAGCTTATGGTCGAACACCTCCGAGTTGCGGTCCTGGGGCCCTGAGCCGGAGACGAGCACCACCGCGGGGTGCGGCCCTTCGCTCTCGGGGCGTGTGAGGGTGCCCGCCAGTGTGATCCCGGCCGATTCGTTTCGGAAGGTCACGCTGTCCGCGACGTACGGATAGGGCGGCTCCGGGTGCTGGGGCCGGGGCGGCGGGGCCGTGTCGCTCTCGTCGGCCGGCGTGAGCGTGAGCGGAAACGAGCGGCCGCCCTGTGTCCACTGCCCGTCAATCTGCGAGTCGCCGGCCAGGACGCCCTCGTAGGTGCCCCCGATGCGATCGACGGCAAGCGTCACACTGTCGCCCGCCACGGTCACGTCGGACACCGGGATGCCGGTTGCCCCCTGATCGGGACTGTCCATCGTGGCCGTGAGCCCGTCCTCGCCCGGCTCGACGTGAAAGACGACCTGAAGCTCCATTCCACCAATCTCCAGCGTTCCCGACCACGCCCCCACCACCGTCGTCTGTGCCGGAGCCGCAGGAGCTCCAAGAAGCACGATAGCAATTCCCAAAACCGTACTGCGACACCAGGACCCCATGAGACCGAAGCAGGCTGTGACGGAATGTGACGATGAAAGTCGGGGACTCAGTCCGCACCTTCTGTCCCCGTCGCTCCCTCTATTCGATGCCGGGCGGTTCGGGGATGAGAGGGCCCCTTCTTGGCTCTAAGCGCACGAAGGGGCTATGATCCCCACCTTTCGGCCGCCCCCATCAGGCGGCGGAACCGGCCTCCGCCCAGTTTCCATTTTGTCATTCAGTGGGGTTGTTGATTGTACCCATTTCCAACTGTACTCACCGCTCCGACCCTCAACGATCAGCTGGCGTGATTCCTGCTCACACTCATGTCTCCATGCCCTCTACACCGGAGCCCCTGACGGGACCAGTGCGCCGAGACCACGAGCGTTGGTCTTGCTAATCTGACTCACTGGGGGCTGGCCGGCACAAGACTCCTTCCTCATTGCCCAGACCGTCGTGCGCATCGCTTCCTTGTTCTCTTCCCTCCTGGTCGCGTCCGCCCTCGGGGGACTGTCTTTGTGGGGGGCCGGCCCCGCGGCCGCTCAGCAACCGGCCCCTCCCGGTGCCACGCTCTCGTCGCCCATAGAGCGCCTCGCGCCGTCGGTTCGGGGCGCCGCCCCGGCGGTGCAAGCCCGGGCCGAACGGGCCTTTCGGGGGGCCGACCGGCGCGGCAAAGACGGCCCGATGGCCCGAGTGGGCCGCACCCTCGCCACGCTCTACTACCAGCACGCGGCGAAGGGGAACGCCGGGGTGCGCCACCTGTTTGGCGACGCGGGCCGTCACGACCGCGCCTCGGGGCCTCAATACCATTCGCCGGTCTCGCACAACGGCGAATTTGTAGCTGTTCATGCCCTCCGGGTTGAGGGCCAATCGCTGCAGGCCGATCTTCGCCGCCTCGGGCTACGGAATGGCGCAACCACCGGCCCGGTGGTGTCCGGGCAACTCCCCATCGCGGCCCTCAGAGATGCCGCCCAGCTCCGGTCGCTTCGGGGCATGATGCTGGCCTACGCCCGGACCCACGTCGGGAGCGTCGGGTCGGAGGCCGACACTGCCCACCACGCGTTCGAGGGACGGTCCGAGCTCGGCGTCGACGGGAACGGCCAAAAAATCTGTGCCCTTTCAGACAGTTACGACCAGGACGATGGGGCGTCCACCAGCGCGGCGGACGACGTTGCGTCAGGCGACCTGCCGGGAAGTGGCAACCCGGCGGGCCGCACCACCCCCGTCGACGTGCTGGCGGACTACACGGGGAGCACCCCCGCGCCCACCGACGAGGGACGGGCCATGCTGCAACTCATCCACGACATTGCCCCCGGCGCCGAGCTCGGCTTCCACACTGCCTTCGGCGGCCTTGCCACCTTCGTCCAGGGCATTCGCGACCTGGCCGATGCCGGATGCACAGTGCTCGTCGACGATGTGCGGTACAACATCGAGCCGTTCTACCAGGACGGCCCCGTTACGACCGTCGTCGACAGTGTGGTGAACGAGGGCATTCCGTATTTCTCCTCCGCCGGTAACGACGGCCAAAACTCCTACGAGGCCCCCTTCCGCGACTCGGGGCAACAGGGCGTGCTCAGCGACAGTGCCGTGGCGCACGATTTCGACGCGGGCAGCACCGTCGACACGCTGCAACGGATCACGATCCGGCTGGGGGGCACCTTCCGCATCTTCACGCTGCAGTGGACCGACCCCTCCGCGCTGGTCGACGGGTCGCTCCCGGCGGACACGGACCTCGACGTGGCTCTCGTGAACGACACACTCGGCATTGTCGCCCAGTCTGCCCAGAACAGCGACGCGGACGGAACGGGCGTGCCCGTGGAGGGGGTCGTGGAGCACACCAACCTCGGCAACATCGACACCAACCAGGACGGCACCCCAGACTCTACCTTCCACCTCGTCGTCGAAAAGGCCGCGGGGCCCACCCCCGACCAAGTAAAGTACGTCCACTCTGGGACAAGCTACGACATCGAGGAGTACGACACGCACGGCCCCACAATCTACGGCCACCCGATGGCCAATGGCGCGATGGCCGTGGCCGCGGCGCCCTTTTTCAATACCAGTGAATACAATCCGAACGTCTCCTCCGCCGTCCTCGATTTCTTTTCTTCGAAGGGCGGGATTAAGATCCGATTCGACGAAACGGGCGCCCCGATTCCGTCCCCGGAAGACCGCGGCAAGCCCGACGTGACGGGTACCGACGCGGTCGACAATACGTTTTTCGGGACCGACATCGACGTCTACGACAACGACCCGCACCCCAACTTCTTCGGCACCTCGGCGGCGGCCCCCAACGTGGCGGCCATCGCGGGCCTCATTCAAGAGCTCAATCCAGGCTTCGCGCCGGCGGATACGTACGGCCAACTGGAGGCGGCCGCGGTGGATGTCCGCCTCCGGCAACAAACGGAAAATGGGACGATCTCCGATGACCTCGATTCCACCGGCACGGGCGTGGATCCCTGGAGCGGCCACGGCTTCGTGCAAGCTGCCCCGGCGGCCCTGCCCGTAGAGCTGTCCGGGTTCGAGGTCGCACTGAGCGGCGAGAAGGCCGTACTCACCTGGACGACGGCCCAGGAAAGCAACAACGCCGGATTCGCCATTGAGCACAGGCGGGGCGACGCGGCCTTCGAATCGATCGGCTACAAAGACGGCGCGGGCACGACCGACGAGCCCCAGACGTACCGCTACCGGACCAAGGCCCTGGCGCCCGGTCAGCACACCTTTCGGCTCCGACAGGACGACCTCGACGGCTCAGCCACGTACAGCACAGAGGTCACCGTCCAGCGGTCGCTTTCGAGCACCTACAGCCTCTCTCCTGTGTCCCCGAATCCCGTCTCGGACAATAGCACAGTGTCCATTACCGTACAAGAGGCCCAGGACGTGCGTGTCGGCATCTACGACGTGCTCGGCCGACGGGTGGCGCGTCTCCACAGTGGCCCCCTGCCGGCCAACGACCCGACCCTCCTGACGGTGGGGCGCGGACTGCAGAGCGGCGTATACTTCCTCCGCGTTGAGGGAGAGACCTTTGCCACTACTCGTAAATTCGTTCGCGTCCGGTAACCGTTGCGTTTCTTCCGCCCCAATCCCACGCCACCATGCCCCACGCGTCGTCGATCGCCCCGCTCATTCTGGGCGGCCTCGCCCTCTGCCTAGGGAACGTACTCGCCCCTTCGTCAGCCGCGGCACAGCCCCCCTCCGATAGCCTCCGAACCGAGGCGCTGAAGGACTTCCATGGCCTCGACCTACAGGGCAAAGACGGCCCCCTGGCCAAGGCGGGGCTCGATCTTCTGGTGCTGTACCATGAATACCGGGCCTTCCAGGCGCGCGACGGCGGGACCTTCTCGCCCAGCGTCGCTCGTGCCCGCGTGGCGGACGGCCACGTCACGATCGATGCCATTGCGATGGCGGAGGGGGCACAGCTGCGCACGGCCCTGGAGGCAATCGGCCTCAGGAACGCGGCAGTCGCCGGACGCGTGGTGTCGGGACGGCTCCCAATCGAGCAGATCCCGACACTGGCGCGGGTCGAGGCGCTGCGGAGTGTGATTCTGTCGCGCGCCCAGACGCAGGGGACCCTGCGCACGCCCCCCGACGACGCCCCAACGACGGGAAAAGGCACCTCGGCGAGCCCCGCCGGGGCGCTGCCCAGCACTGCCGTGCGCGGAACGGTCCCCGACGCGAACGGCACCTTTCCTTTTGTCCTGGGCCTCCTTGGCCTGCTGCTGCTCACCGAACTGTAACCCCCGGCCCACGCGCCGCCTACAGCTGCACGGAGGCGCCCACCAGCAGCGTGCGCCCCGGCATCGGGGCGTCGAAGATTTCGGTGTACTGGCGGTCAAAGGCATTGCGCAGCTCTACCGACAGTGTCGTGCGGGCGCCGGAGAGGCGCGTATCGTAGGCCAGGCGTCCGTGCACCACCCCGTAGCGGTCGGTCGCCAACGCCGCATCGCGAAGCCGGTCTCGCCACGTACCCTGCAGGCCCAGCGTCACAGAGCCTGCACTCAACGAGGCACTGCCCTGCAGGTGATGACGGGCGCTGTTGAGGCCGTACTTGTAGGCGTCGGCCGACTGCGCAGCGTCCAGGGTGGCGTCCAGAAGCGTGTAGGCCGCGTTCAGGGTCAGCCCGACCGCGCCGAGGCGCCGGTCGACCGACAGCTCTGTTTCAAGCCCGGTCGTGGTGGTNCGGTCCAGGTTGCGGGCCACAAACACACTCTCTTGCCGCAGGTAATCGATGGCACTGTCGGTGGTGCGGTGGAAACCGGTAATCGACAGCGACAGGTTCGCCGGCAGACGCACGTCGGCTCCTGCCTCGGCCGACCAGGCCGTTTCGGCGTCGAGATCCGGATTGCCCTGGTTGGTGGGGGAGTCAATGAAGCGCTCCACGTAGTTGGGTGCCCGCACCACGCGCCCACCGCCACCCCGGAGCGTAGCCGCGCCCAGGTCGTAGGCGACGTAAAGCTGCGGCGTCGGCTCCAGGCCGTAGACGGAATCGTAGCTGAGCCGAGTGCTCTGGTTTATCGTAAGGCGCGGGGTGGCCTGCCATCGCAGGTTCGCAAACGTCCCCATCGACGGATCGCTGCGGACACCGTCCCGGTTGCTGTCGAGCCCACGGAGTCCGCCGGAGGCGCCCCCCGTCACGCGCAGGGTTCCCCATGTGTGAGAGGCCTGTCCCTGCACTCGCAGCCGGCGACTGATATGGCGGTTCGCCCCCACAGCCGGATTGTAGGTGTATCGGTCGCGGTGCTGCTTGCCGAAGAGTTGGACCTGCCAGGGCGTGTCCGTCTCCCCCGTGCTCGACAGGCGGCTCTGTACCCAGAACGTGGAGGTGGCCTCCCGAGCACGATCGGTGCTAAAGTCCGTGTAGAAATGGTAGGCGCCGAACTCGCGGTCGTCCACGCCGGCCCGGGCATACAAATTGGCCCCGCCCAGATCGCGGGCCACCGCGGCAGTGGCCACACGGCGATCAAAGTCAGTCTGGATGATGCTGGAGAGGTTGGCCCCTTCCGGGGGCTCGGCCGCCGGGACCGTCTGGCCGTCACTCCCCTGTACCGATGCCGCCGCGCTTACGGTGGTGCGCGTGCCCACCGACCGGGCCGCCACGCTCGCGTCATAGAAGTCGTTCGTGCCGTAGCGCCCGTCGGCGCGGGCCCTAAGACCGGCCCCGGACATCCGACCGCTGCGCAGGGCCGTCTTGGTGATGAGGTGCACGACCCCGCCTAGGGCGTCGGGGCCGTAGAGGGCAGTGGCGGGGCCGTGCAGCACCTCCACGCGCGCAATTTCAGAGAGCGGGACCGGCAGGTCCATCAGAAAGTGGCCCGTGTACGGGTCGTTAATGCGGGCGCCGTCCAGGAGCAGGAGGACCCCATTGAAGGTGGAACCGCGCATTTTGAGGTCGCTCTGCACACCAAACCCGCCGCGGCTCTGGACATCGAGCCCTCCCACCACGTCGAGCAGTTGGTCGATGGAGTTGACCGAGAGGGCCTCGATATCTTGTCGGGTGTAGACGCTTACACGACGGCCAGTGGTTTGGGCGGGGTCGGCCGTCCGGGAGGCCGTCACGACTACACTGTCGGGCATTTGCACGCGGAACGCCACGTCGGACGTGTCCTGGGCCTGGCCCGGGGATGCCGCCAACAGAACAAGCACGCACAGGAGAAGTGAGTACGCTCGTGTCATAGGGTGGGGGAAGGGTGAGCAAAAGAAACCATCAGGCGGCGCCCAACGAATGCACTCTTTCGCGGATCCAGTCCGTGAACCAGAAAATTCTTGAACTCGCGTAACACCTCCGGAGCGACGCCTCACAGAGAATCTCGCGTTCGGACATCCTGTTTGCCGACAGGCCCTTGTCCAGGTGAGATTTCGTGCACTATAACCATTCCGCTTTCCCATGCCTAATACCCTGACGACGATCTCTGCCACCGACCTCAAGGACGCGCTCGAAAGCGAGCATCCACCCATCCTCATCAATACGCTGCCGCGAAGCGCCCACAAGTCAAAGCACATCCCGGGCTCCATCAACATCCCGGTTGACGACATTGAGCAGGTCGAGTCGCTGGTGCCCAACAAGGACGCCCCCCTCGTGGTGTACTGCGCCAACGGCGACTGCGAGGCCTCCCCTGCGGCGGCGCAGGCACTTGAGGAGATGGGCTACACGAACGTATATGACTTCGAAGCCGGCTACACCGGATGGCGACGGGCGGACCTTCCGCTGGCCGGCGAGGCGGCCTAACTGCGTCCTCCAACATACGAACAACTCCCGTGACGGGGCGACCGTGGGCACACGGTGGCCCCGTTCGCGTAGGGACGGTGGTTTGCAGAAACGAAACACCGAGGCGCAACCAAGCCCCGGTGGGTCGCCGTACATCCTGGGCGAGGATGCCAATGGGCCCGATTCGTAGGGGCAGCACGCCCAGAATGCCCCGCAGATCCTCGTCTTCCCCACTGGTCCGTCGCGCTCGCCGTTCTGCTCGCCGTCTCGCCTGTCCCCATGCGCACCCGTTGCGCCTCTCTTTTTGCGGGCCTTTGTACCGCCCTCCTGTTGCTTGCGGCCCCGCCCGCCGCGGCGCAAGAGCCAGCGGCCCTCAACGGCTACGTGCGCGACGCCGAAACGGGTGAGACGCTCCTCCAGGCCAACGTCCTCGTGCAGGGCACGGGCCGGGGCGCCGCCACCAACAACGAAGGGTACTACACGCTCCGCGACCTAGCCCCCGGCACCTACACGGTCGCGGTCTCTTACCTCGGCTACCAGACGCACACGGAGACGGTGACCCTGGCCGCCGGGGAGACAAAGCGCCTCGACGTGGAACTCGTGCCCACCGGCCTGCAGACCGACGAGGTGGTGGTAACCGGCGACCGCGACAACCAGGACGACCGGCGCGTTGGGGTCGACAAACTGCAGACCGCCACCATCACTCAGCTGCCGTCGGTCCTCACCCCCGATGTCTTCCGCTCCCTCGCCCTGTTGCCCGGCGTGACCACGGCGTCGGACTACTCCAGCAACCTCTACATCCGCGGCGGCGGCCCGGCCCAGACCCTGATCCAGCTCGACCGCACGACCGTCTACAACCCCACCCACTTTTTCGGCTTCTTCTCCACCTTCAACCCCGACGCCATCAAGGACGTACAGCTCTACAAGGGGACCTACCCGGCCGAATATGGGGGGCGGCTCGGGAGCGTAGTCGACATCTACAACAAAGATGGAAACCGGCGCGAAACCACGGGGGGCTTCAGTCTGGGCACTCTGGCCACCCGCGGCTACATCGAGGGCCCTTACGGCACCGGCGGCAACGGCCCGCCGGCCGGCTCCTACATGGTCTCCGTGCGGCGGTCCACCCTGGAGCCGCTCCTCGCGGTGCTCGACGACGTGGACGGCCTCCCCGAAACCTTCTACTTCTACGACGTCAACGCAACGATCAACTACAGCCCGGGCCCAAACGACGACCTTTCGCTGGCCGTGTACGGCGGACAGGACCAGCTCTTCCTGACCCCCGGTCCCGCGCAGGAGTTCGACGTGGACTACGGCAACCGCACGGCGAGCGCCGAGTGGACGCATTTGTTTTCCGATCAGCTCTTTTCGACCCTCCTGGTGGCGGGCTCGCGCTACGAGAGCACGCCAGTGTTCGAGCTTGGGGGCACGCGGTTCACGCAGACCAACGAGGTGAGCGACGTATCGCTGAAGGCCGACCTGGAATACGTGCCCGGCGAGGCGCACACCGTAGAGGCCGGCCTGCATGCCAGCCGGCTCGCCTTTCGGCTCCGCAACACGTTCGACGAGGATACGACCTTCGACCAGCGCCTGCAGGGCGAGCAGCTGGCCCTGTACCTGAAGGACACCTACACGCCCGCGTCGGACTGGGAGCTCCGGGGCGGGCTGCGGGCCAGCTACTTCTCGGAGGGCAGCTACGTGCGGCTCGCCCCGCGCCTGTCGGTGACCCACGACCTCACCCCGTCGGTCCAGTTGCAGGCCGCCTACGGGCGCTACCACCAGTTTCTGACGCTGGAGACGAGCCAGCTCTTTACAGCGTTCGACACGTGGCTGATGGCCGACGCGGGCCTGCCCCCGTCCTCGGGCGATCAGTTTGCACTAGGCGTCAATGCCCAACTGGGCAACGCATGGCAACTGGAGGTGGAGGGGTACGCCCGTACCATGCACGACCTGTTCGAACTCGACCCGTTTTTGCCCGATGCGGCGGGCGTGCCCTACCCCGACCGCTTCCACGTGGGCGACGGACGGGCCTACGGCATGGAGGTCCTGCTCCGGCGGCCACAGGGCCGCCTCAACGGCTTCCTCAGCTACACCCTCGGCCGTACCGAGCGACGCTTCCCCAACATCAACGAGTCCGAAACCGGTACTCCGCAGTACTACCCGCCCAATTACGACCGTACGCACACCCTCACGCTTGCGGTAAACTACCACCTCACCGACCAATGGCGCGTCTCAAGCACCTTCAACTACGCCAGCGGCCAGTCCTACACCGCCCCCACCCAGCGCTATGAACTGGTGGACAGCCCCTTCTCGTTCAGCCCCGGCGTAGGCGACTCGGAGAACGTGCTCGTGAGCCCCTTCAACAACGCGCGCCTCCCCCCCTACCACCGGCTCGACGTGGGAGTGGCCCGCACGGGCCAGTTCTTCGGAATTGCCGAGTACGAACTGCAACTCCAGGCCATCAACGCCTATTCGCGGCGCAACATCTGGTTTTACCAGTTCGAGAGCGAGCCGGACGGCACGCTCGACCGCGACGAGACGCCCCAGATCCCGATTCCGGTGCCCAATGTATCGTTCTCCCTCACGTTCTGACCCCCGCGCCGCCGTCCCGACGCTCCGTGTCGCCTCCCACCACTCCGAACGTTTATGTACCGCCGTCTCCTCCTCGCACTCTTGCTCCTTTCGGCGCCCCTCCTCGTTGGCTGCGACACGACTGCGACCCAGCCCGAATCGCAGATCGTCGTGGAGGCATACCTCCAGGGCGATGCCCCGATGAACGCAGTCCGCCTCACCCGGAGTGTGGAAACGGACGGCACCTATCGCCCCAGCGAGGCCGCCATACGGGACGCATCGGTGACGATCCGGCGCCTGTCCGACGACGGATCGACGGTCGAAACCACGTCGCTGACCGAGACGGCCCCCGGCGTTTACGAGCCGGCCCCGAGCCCGCCCCCGACGATCCGCCCCCTCACGACCTACGAACTGGCGGTGATCACCCCCGACGGGACGGAGGTCACAGCCACTACCACCGTCCCGGACACCATCTCGATCGTGAAGGCCGAAACCACGACCGCGGTGTACCAGGCCCCTACGAAGCCCGCCTTCACGATCACTCCGCCCGAGAGTGCCCGTCAGCAGCAGTCTGTACTCGTGCTCACCACCACCTCTCTACTCGACTTTGGGCGCCCCGAATCACAACTCCGAGAGGGCCTCACGCCGTTCTACGAGGACGACTACGACCCGGCGGAGGACAGCCTCGACACGTACCGCACCACTTCCTCGGGTGTGCTCAATGAGGCTAACTTCAGCCGCGACGCGCAGGGACGCATCACGACCGAACTGCCGTGGATCTCTGTGGCCTTCTACGGCCCGAACGAGTCCGCCGTGCACGTTATTGACGACAACCTCTACGACCTCATTCGGTCGCAGCAGACCCAATCGCCCGGCGGGCCGGGGGGCGGCCTAGGGCCGGGCGAGATTCCCAACATCATCGAGCACGTGGAGGGCGGCACCGGCGTCTTTGCGAGCTACGTGCGCGCCACCCAGCGCGTCTCCGTCCAGTGCCCGCCCAGTGAGGACGAGTGTCCCTTTTTCGTGGACGGCCAGTAGCAGCGGGTCGCTCGGCGGCATGCCGCCGGGCCGACTACGTCTCCGATGGGCGAGCCCCTTCGACCCGCGTCTGCATGCGTTCCCCGATGTACCCACCCACGAGGGAGGCCAGAAGCCCGATGACGAGCACCAGAATCATGCGGCCGTAGGTGAGGATGGACTGCCCACCGAGGGCAAAGACGAACACGTCGATCAGGAGGACGAGCGTGATGAGGCCCGCGATGGCGGCCTCGTAGGACGTATCCCCCGGCGAGCGGAATGCGCACACGTACCCGGTGGCCTCCAGTCCCAGAAACACGACGAAGAGCATCACCCAAACGTTCGAGGGCTCTAGGGCCGCGTACGCCGCGCCCGGGGCGTCCGACAGGGCCCCAAAGAGCCAAATCACGAAGTTGGTGAGGAAAAGGCTCACGGCAAACCCGAGGATGGTGCCAGCCATGATCCATCCCCAGTCCAGGACGGACTCGCTGGAGCCTGCATAGGTTCGCTGCAGGGTCTCTCCCGCCCAGGCCCCCGCAAATGTAAGCACGAGCCCGTTTAAGAACGCGACCACCATCATGTACGTGAACCGTCCGCCTTCGACCAGGTCCCCGAAGGCCTCGAAGCTGAAGGCGTCGATGATAAAGTAGGCCACCACCGAGACCAGGACCGCCGCGAGCGCCGGCTCCATGACCGTTTCCCCTTCACTGAGGTACCCGTACCCCACGCCGGCAAGGATAAAGCCCGAGGTCATGGCGAGCAGCGGGAATGTGGGCCTTCCGAAGATATTCCCGGTGAGGGCCGTGAATAGCACGACGAACACCACACCGATGAAGAAGGACCCGAGGATGGCCTTGGGATCAAAGCGAAAGACAGAACGGGTAGACATTACGTTTGCGAGAGTCGACTCGTGAAGGGTCGGAGTGAAAGAAGGGGCGAGCTTCGGCTCGTGCCTGTGGCACAACCAGCTACCTGCCGCCGATGCACACCCCTAATATAAGAAGGCAAATCTCAGAAGAAAGCCTGACCCGAATCTGCAGGGGGTCGGGACCGGAAGACCTTTTTCTGACGGCGCGGTCGCCCCCCTCACGCTGATCGGGGAGGCGTCGTTACAGTGCCCCCGTCACTTGGTTAAATCCGCGTGACCCCGGCGGAACCCCTTGTTTCGAAACAGGTGGGACGCTACACTAACACAATTCCGAGGCCTCGGTGTCCCGCTCCGGAGCGCGTGCATACGTGCCCTCACGGGACTTCCTGCCCCGCCCTTTCGGCGGGGAGGTCCTCTTCCCGTCGCCAGCGCGGCACCGGCACGCTCGCCTCGACGCCGCATGACCGTCGGCCGCACACCGATTGCACGGGCCCGTTCCATTGCGCACACCTGGGCCTGTGCCTCGCCCTTTGAGGCCGTCGGGCGTGCGGTGCGTTCCAACATCGACTGCCGACCACCCCGCTTCCGTTCATGGCTTCTACCGCTTCTTCTCGCCGCGTCGTCGTTACTGGCCTCGGGGCTCTGACCCCCCTCGGCCACTCCGTCGCCGAGTTCTGGGAGGGCCTTTTGGCCGGGGAAAGCGGGGCCGGCCCCATCACAAAGTTCGACGCGTCGGACGTGCGCTCCAGGATTGCCTGCGAGGTGTCCGGCTTCGACCCCACCGACTACATGGATGCCAAGCTGGCTAAACGGCAGGACCCGTTCAGCCAGTACGCACTGGCCGTCGCCCAGCAGGCCTTCGACGACGCCAACCTGGACACCGAGGCCCTGGCCCCGGAGACACGGGACGACATCGGGGTCGTCTTCGGGACCGGCGTCGGCGGGAGCAACCTTTTCGTGGACTCGGTGCTGGACCTCGACGAGAACGGCGCGCGTCACATCTCGCCCTTCTTCGTCCCCATGATGATCAGCAACATGGCGGCGGGCCTGGTGGCCATGGAGCACACACTGCGCGGTCCCAACCACTGCGTCGTGAGCGCCTGTGCCACCGGCAACGACGCCATTACCGACGGACTGCTCCTGCTGCGGCAGGGGCACGCTGAGGCGATGCTGGTGGGCGGCACCGAGGCCTCGATCAACGAGCTCTGCGTAGGGGGATTTGCCTCGATGCGGGCCCTCTCCACGCGCAACGACGAGCCCAAAAAGGCGAGCCGCCCGTTCGATGCGGACCGGGATGGATTCGTGCCGGCGGAAGGGGCTGGGGCCCTCATGCTCGAAACGCTAGCACACGCCCGCGAGCGCGGCGCACCGATCTACGCCGAGGTGGCCGGCGTGGGCAAATCGAACGACGCCCACCACTACGCCGCCCCGGACCCGGACGGTCGTGGCGCAGCCCTCGCCATGGAAAAAGCGCTCGACGACGCCGGCCTGGCCCCAACGGACGTGGACCACATCAACATGCACGCCACCTCCACCCCCAAGGGCGACGTAATCGAGTCCGACGCCGTGAAGGAGGTGTTCGGCGACCACGCCTACGACCTCAATCTGTCTGCCACCAAGAGCATGACGGGCCACATGCTGGGCGCCGCGGGCACGGCCGAGGCCATCGCCTCCATCCTCGCCATCCGCAACGGCCAGGTGCCGCCTACCATCAACCTCGACACGCCAGGGGAGGACTGCGACCTCAACTACACGGCCAACACGCCGGCCGAGCGGGATGTGGAGGCGGCCCTCACCAATGCCTTTGGCTTCGGCGGGCACAACACAACCATTGCGCTGACGGCGTTTGACGAATAACTGCCGCGCCCTGCCCCTTCCATGAGCGCCTCTTCGCCAAACGCCCCCGGCCCGAACGATACGCCGCTGTCCGACTCTCTGGGCGGTGTGGCCGCCCTGCTCGACATTGAGATCGAGGACAGCGGCCCCGAACGCGTGACGGCCACGATGCCGGTCACGCCCGATCATCACCAGCCGTTTGGGCTGCTGCACGGAGGCGTGAGCGTCGTCCTTGCCGAGAGTGCCGCCAGCGTCGGCGGCCACCTGGCGGCGCCGGACGGACACACCGCGGTGGGCGTAGAGATCAACGCGAATCACGTGCGTCCGGTGCGCGAGGGCCAACTGACGGCGACGGCCACTCCCCTCCACACCGGCCGCACCACGCAGGTGTGGGAAATTAAAATCCGCGATGCGGACGCCCAGCTCGTGTGCGCAAGCCGCTGCACGCTGGCCGTCGTGAAACAATCCGACTCGACGCCGGCCGCGTAAGGGAGCCGGCCCACCTATCGTTCCGACCTTCCCCCCCATGCCCGAGGCCGCTCTTCCTGGCATCCATCACGTCACGGCCCTGTCCGGCGACGCGCAGGACAACCTTGACTTCTACGTGGGCGTGCTCGGCCTGCGTCGGGTGAAGACCACGGTCAACTTCGACGACCCCACCACGCACCACCTCTACTACGGCGACGCCACGGGCCGCCCCGGCACGGTGCTTACGTTCTTCCCGTGGCCCCGCGCCGCCAAAGGCCGCCCGGGGGCGGGCATGGCGAAGGCCATTGCCCTTGCCGTGCCCGAGGGCACACTGCCGGACTGGAAGACCCACCTAAACGAGTACGGAATCACGGACATCGAGACGGACACCCGCTTCGGCGCGTCGCTGCTCCGCGTCCCCGACCCGAGCGGCCTGCCCCTGGAGCTCGTGGCCACGCCCGACGCCCCCGACACGCTCCCTTGGGCCGAGCGCCCAATCCCCGAAGCGCGCGCGATTCGAGGGATTCATGCGCCCACCCTGCCGGTCTTCACCGAGGACCGTACGCCCGAGCTTTTCATGGATGTGTTTGGCTGGACGCAGGCCGGAACGGAGGGGAACCGCGTGCGGCTCCGGTCCCCCCGCACAGGCGTCGGCACCACGGTCGACCTGCTCGTGCGCGACCGCCACCCATCCGGCCGCATGGGCCGCGGCATGGTGCATCACATCGCCTTCCGGGCCCCCAACGCGGAGGCGCAGCAACACTGGCAGGCCATCCTCCGCGAGCGCGGCCTGCAGGTAACCGACGTCAAGGACCGACAGTACTTCCAGTCCATCTACTTCCGCGACCCGGACTGGACCTCGGGCCTGCTCTTCGAGATTGCCACGGACGGCCCGGGATTTCTCACCGACGAGTCCGAAGCGGAGCTGGGCCACAGCCTCAAGCTCCCCACCCACCTCGAATCCCGACGCGGGACGCTCGAAGACGCCCTCCCCACCCTCACCCCGCCCCTCGCTGCCGACTGACCGCTCGCCCTCGTTTCCTCGATCTCTCCCTCTCCCATGTCCACAAACGACCCCCATCGGGACCAACCCGTGCGCACCGGCGGCGCGCCCTTGAAAGAGGCCCAGGCCGTTCTTCTGCTGCTGCACGGCCGCGGGGCCTCGGCGCAGGGCATGTTGCGACTCGCCGACGCGATCGACGTGGTGGGGGTGGCACACCTCGCCCCGCAGGCGGCGATGCGCTCGTGGTATCCCCAATCGTTCATGGCCCCGCGCGAGGAGAATGAGCCGGAGCTTACCTCGGCCTTCCAAGTCATTGCCGACGCGCTGGAGAGCGTGGAGGCGAACGGCGTTGGCCCGGAGCGGGTGGTGCTGCTTGGCTTTTCGCAGGGAGCCTGCCTGGCTACCACGTACGCCGCCGAGACCCCCCAGCGCTACGGCGGTGTCGTAGGCCTCAGCGGCGGCCTCATTGGCCCCGAGGGCATCGACTTCGAGTTTGAGGGCTCGCTCGACGGGACGCCCGCCATTCTCGGATGCAGCGATGAGGATCCGTACATTCCCGAATCGCGCGTGCATGAGACGGCGGACGTGCTTCGGGCCCTGAACGCCGAGGTCACCACGCGCATCTACGAAGGCCTTGGCCATACCACCAACGAGGACGAACTAGAACACGTCCGGACCCTCCTTCGCCACTACACCGCCCCCGACACGTAGCCCCGCCATCGGGGCCGCGTCCCGAACTCTCTACAGCACGTCTTGCGCATCGACGTCGATGGCCACGTGGTAGCCGTTGGGCGGGGCGCCGTGGGCGTCTTTCGCGTGGCAGAGGGCGGCCTGGAGGGGCTGCGCCCCCCCGCTTCGGGATTTGAGAAGGGTACGGTAGCGGTGTTGCTTCTTCACGCGCTGGATGAACGCCGGCTCCGGCCCCATCACCTCCACCGGTCCGGCCTGGGCACGCAGCTGCTCCGTCCAGTTCACCGCCAGGCGCTCCACCCGGTCCTCGTTCGGTCCCCGAAACTCAACCGTCGCCACGTGCCCGAACGGCGGGTAGCCAAACTGCCGACGAGTGGGCAACTCCTCCTCCACAAACCCCTCGTAGTCGTGCTGCGTCGCATGGCGGAGGGCCGGGTGGTCAGGGTTGCGGGTCTGCAGGATCACCTCGCCCTTCAGGTCGGCACGCCCGGCCCGGCCAGCGACCTGCGTGAGGAGTTGAAAGGTGCGCTCCTCGGCGCGAAAGTCGGGGAAAAGGAGGCCCACGTCCGCGTCCACCACGCCCACGAGCGTGACGCGCCCGAAGTCAAGCCCCTTCGCGATCATCTGCGTGCCGAGGAGCACGTCGGCCCCGTTGCGGAAGCGGCGCAGAATCCGGTGGTGGCCGTGCTTCTGGCTCGTGGTGTCGCGGTCCATGCGGAGGATGGTGGCCTCGGGAACCACCGCCTCCAGCTCCTGCTCCACGCGCTGCGTGCCGACCCCAATCTGTCCGATCGCTTCCCCCCCGCACTGCGGGCACTGATGGGGGGCGCGCACCGCGTGGCCACAGTAGTGACACCGGAGCTGTCGCCGACCGGCGCCCTGGTGCAGCGTGAGGCTCACCGAGCAGTTGCCACACGACGGGGCCCATCCACAGTCCTCACACTCCAGCACCGGCGCGTAGCCGCGGCGGTTCTGGAGCAGAATGACCTGTTCGCCCCGGTCCACCCGCTCCCGGATGGCCCTGCGTAGCGGATCGGCCAGGGCGCCGTCGAGCTGGTGCTTCTTCCGCTGCGTCGTGAGGTCGAGGACGCGCACGTCGGGGAGGGCGGCAGTCTGGCCAGAGGCGTCGGGCACCCGCTCCGGCAGTTCGAGCCGGGTGTATTTGCCCCAGCGCGCGTTCATGGTGCTCTCCAGGCTGGGCGTCGCCGAGCCAAGAACACAGGCGGCATCGGCCTGGTGGGCCCGCATCACGGCCACGTCGCGGGCGTGGTAGCGGGGCGCCGGGTCGAACTGCTTGTACGAGGTCTCGTGCTCCTCGTCGACCACGATGAGCCCCAGGTTCTCCAGCGGCGCGAGGACGGCCGAGCGGGGGCCGATGGCGATGGCGGCGTCGCCCGTGCGAAGTCGCCGCCACGCGTCGTAGCGCTCACCCCGACTCATCTGCGAATGGAGAACGGCAATCTCCCCTGCGAAGTGCGACCGGAAGCGCTGAACAGTCTGCGGGGTGAGGGCAATTTCGGGCACGAGGATGATGCCGGTGCGCCCCTGCGCCCGCACCGCCTTGAGTGCGCGGATGTACACCTCCGTCTTGCCGCTTCCAGTGATGCCGTGCAGGAGAAACGTGCCGTACTGGGTGTCGCCCACCGCCTCCGTGATGGCGTCGAGGGCGTCCTGCTGGGCGGGAAGTAGGTCGTGGTTGGGCGGTGGATCCGGGGGCGGCAGGTCGTCGAGCGGCGAGCGCAGCACCTCCTTTTCCACCCGTTCAATCATGCCCTTGTCCACGAGGCTGCGGATGGTAGAGTAGGGCGCATCGGTCCGCTCCACCACGTCGGCCTGGCGCGGCTCCGGGGTGCCCTGTGCCCGAAAGCCCGCGAGGGCCCGAATCACTGCTTGCTGCTTCTCCCCGCGCAGCTGCTCGATGAGATCGTCCGCAGCGTCCTCGTGCCGAAACGCCGGGGCAAAGCGCAGGTGCATTTCGGTTTTGGCCTGCACCTGTTCGTCGGAGAGGGTCGTCTCCAGCGTGAGTACGCCGTCGGCGTCCATACGACGGATGAGCGAAAGCGGCACGGCCGGCCCCAACCGCTTACGGACGGCCGCGAGGGTCGTCTTGCCGTGCTCTGCTAGATCCTCAAGGACCGCCCGGCCCACATCGTGCCCGGCCCAGTCGCCCGGCTCAGCGTCGGTGCGGGCGAGGCGGTGCTCCGACTCGACTGTGGTGCCGGCGGGCAGGACGGCCTTCAGCGCTTCCCCCCAGCCGCACACGTAGTAGTCGGCAATCCACTTCGTGAGATCCAGAAGCCCAGGGGTGCACACTGGCACGTCATCGAGGACGTCGTGCACGGGCTTGACCTGAAAGTCGAGCGCCTCCGGCGGTGGCCCCTCCCCTACGACCACCCCGGTCAGGCGCCGGTTGCGGAAGGGCACGAGCACACGGGCGCCCACCTGCAGGGCATCGGCCTGCTCCGCCGGCACGCGGTAGGTGTAGGCCTGATCGAGCGGAAGGGGCAGGACGACGTCGGCGGTCACGGGGGTGGCGTTGGGGAGTTGAGCGTTTCGGGGCGAAGGTTGGAGCGTCGGATGTTCGATGTTCGACGCCGAGGGCTACGCAATACACACTACACACTACTCCTCACGTATTATGCATTGCGCCCTAGTGCCGCTCCAGCACGAACACGTGTGGGTAGAGCCCGCCAATCTCGATCACCCGCACGTGGCGGATGGTGAAGGCCGCCGTCTCGCTGATCGCCGCGTTGAAGGGCCCTTCGCGGAGGACCAGCATCACGACAGTTCCGGCGGGACGCAGCACCGCGGCCATCTGTTCAAGCACGCGGCGGTAAAACGGGAAGAAGTCCATGCTGCTGGCCATGCGCACCCCGAAGGGGGGATTGGTGACGATGAGGTCCGCCGTTACGTCCTCAAATGTCTCCGCGAGGTGCCACACGTCGCCCTTGCGGATGGAAACCCGGTCGTCGACTCCCGCGAGCCCCACGTTCGTGCGGCCCCCTGCCACGGCCTCCTCGTCCCAGTCGTTGCCGTAAGCGCGCGTCTCCGGCCACCGCTCGGCCGCCTCCAGGAGAATGGTGCCGGAGCCGCAGAAGGGGTCGAGGAGCACGTCGGGCGAGCCCTCAAAGTGGGCGAGGTGGAGAAGCGCATAGGCCACGTTGGCCTTGAGCGCGGCTCGGGGCTGGTATCCCTCCAGCTGGCGCCGGCTCAGGGCCTCCCGCGTGTGCTGCACGCTCACGAGGCAGCGGTCGTCGTGCACGTCTACCCGTACCTCTACGTCGTAGTCTTCAAGGTCGACGGCCGCGTCGTAACGGGCATCGAGGGCCCCACCGGCCCACTTCTGCACGTCGACACTCGTGAAATCGTGCTCGCCCTGCCGCACCGAGGAGGCACGAAAGGTCTCCGCAGTCTCCATGGCCGGCACGTCGAGCTCCATCACAGTATCGTGAATCGCCTGGAGCGCCGCCTCACCGTCGCCCGGGAACACGAACGTATAGAGCGGAGCCAGCACGTGGTGTACCGATCGCATCTGCCGGGCAATGTTGAGCGCCGCCTCGGGGGCGGCGTCCACTGCCACAAGGGCGTAGCTCTGCAGTCCAAACGGTTCATCGTCGGTCTTGGACACCTCCAGCCCTGCCTGTTCGGCCCGCACCCGGAACTCATTGATCACCACGTCTTCCAGCCCCATGTTGACAGTGAACAGAATTGGAGTGCGGCCCGTCGAGCGGAGGGAGGTGACGGCTGGACTCGACGACGCAGGGAAGGACATACGGGGAGGAGACTTGGTGGGGGCGCACAGCGCCTTGTTCTACCAGACCGTCGGGGATGGGGTTCGCGTCCGATGGGGGACGAGCCCGTAGTTGCCCCTCCGACCACAAAACGGAACTCGTTTTGGACGGCGAAAGTTGGGATATTTGCGCATGCAAAACCAATCCCGCCTCATGCATCGCCTCCGGTCTTCCCTCTCCATTGGTAGCTGGGCCGTCGTACTTGGCCTGTTTTTGGCCGTTGGCCCTCTCATGCAGTCTCCCTGCAGCCGGGCGGCCGCCTTCTCTACCGCGCCTGCCGTGACGTCAACCGTTGCGTCCGGCCCCCAGTGGACCTGTACGGAGGCCTCGGCCGCGACGATCGTCCGGGCGGTATCGCCGGAACGGCTGGATTCTCCGTCGTCCTTCGCCCTCGGCGACGTGTCGTCCGGGACGACCACACTCCCCTCCCGGGCCGTTCCTTTCGACGCGCTCCTGCGTGCGCCTTCTCCGTTGGGCTCCGCTGTGCTGGACCACCTCCGCCCGGTCGTTTTACAGATTTAGTCGTCTCCATCCGCCCCCAGTTGACGCCTGGGGGTCGTCCGCCGGTCTTCCGGCCCCTTCCCTTCTGTTCGCTTCTTGGAGACGACCGCTCTACACCAATGCTGAATTTCTCTTTTCCGAACTGGATCGGCTCGTTTGCGGCGGGGCTGCTCGTCGTGGGCGGGATTGTTGCCCTCGTTATGGCTGAGCAACCGGGCTCGCCCGCTACCGCCAGCCCAGGGGGCGCGGCCACCGAGGCCCCCAACTTTGCCCTCCAAACCCTGAACGGCGAGACCTTTCGGCTCGAGGAGCACCGCGGCCACGTGGTAGTGCTCAACTTTTGGGCCACGTGGTGCCCGCCGTGCCGCCGCGAGATTCCGGACTTTGTCTCTATGCAGCAGGACCTTGGCGACCAGGGCCTGCAGTTCGTGGGCGTGGCGCTCGAACGAAGCGCCGGGCCCAAGCAGGTCCAGGCGTTCGCCGACAAAATGGGCATCAACTACCCGATCGGGCTGGGCGACGGCACCATTGCAAAGAAGTACGGCGGCGTGCGGGGGCTCCCCATGACGTTCGTGATCGGCCCCGAGGGCAAGATCCGGAAGCACATTCCGGGCATGACTACCGAGGACCGCCTCCGTCCGGTGCTGGAGTCGCTGCTGCAGGAAACGTCTTAGCAGCGATCCCCCTCCGCACCGCCCCCTCTCTGTGTCGTCGGATTGCCCCGCCCCACCATGCCCGAGTCTGATCACTCTCGTTCCTCATGGCACACCGCCTGGACCTACGTGAAGCGGTACTGGCACTGGCCCGTCCTCCTGGTGGTGGGCATCTACGCCTACCAGCAGTATATGCCAAGCATTGACCTGTCGACCGTCGACGGGCAAGCCCCCAATTTTGTCGCCCAGACGATGGAGGGCGAGCGTTTTCGCCTGCGGGACTATCGCGGGGAGGTCGTGGTGGTGAACGTATGGGCCACGTGGTGCCCGCCGTGCCGCGTGGAGATGCCCGGCTTCGTGGACCTGCAGCGCGAGCTGGAAGACGAGGGCGTGCAGTTCGTAGGCCTTTCTGTCGATCGGGGCGGGGCCTCGGCGGTGCGGCCCTTCGCGGAGGAAAAGAACATCAACTTTCCGCAGATCATCGACCCCGCCCTGGCGGCCCGCCACTTCCCCGGCGAGGTGGTGCCGCGCACCTACCTCATCGATAAGCAGGGACGCATCCGCTACCAGCACAGCGGCGTGCTACTGAAGTGGGCACTGGACGACGCGCTGCGACGGCTGGCGAATGAACCGGGACCGAGTGAGGGAAAGACCACAGGAAGGTGAGACTCAAGGCACCGCGGCGGGGGCCGCGTATGTGTCGAGCCACGCGGTGAGTTCCCCTCCGTCGCCGTCCCCCCGGCAATTGCTTTCATCAGGTCAACGACGACGGCCTCCCCGGCATCGATCTGCTGTCCGTTGAGGCGCAGAAAAACAAACATCGCCATGAAGACCGTGCGCTTGTTGCCGTCGCGGTAGCCGTGGTTGCGAGCCAGTCCCAAGCCATACGCGGCGGCGAGGTGGTGTACGCTCGGATCGTCGCCGTACGTCTGGAGGTGCTTCGGGCGGGCAAGGGCCGACCCGATTGCGCCCCCGTCCCGCCCCCCGGCACCCCTCCGTGCTGCTTCAGCTGGTCGTCGTGAATCGCGTCGACGATTTTCCGGGGGAGCCAGCGGGGATCATCCATCTCAGGCGTGAAGGCTACCGGTCAGACAGCGCGCGGAGGGCATTCCGGTAGTCCTTCGCCCCCTCCTCGTAGGCCTCCATCGCATCCTCAACATCGGGATCGTAGGGCGTGATGAGGAGCCCATCCTCCGTTTCGACGAGGTGAACGCGGGCGCCCTCCTCCAGGTGCTGGCGGTCGAGAAGGTCCTTCGGAATGGTAAGTCCCGACGAGTTTCCGATGCGACGAATCGTGGTCTCTTCTGGCATGACGGAATCCGGCGGTTCGCGTGCTTGTGATTACGGATGTTATAACATTGAGGTGGATGGAAGGGTCGGGGGCAGGCTGCACCTCTCCCCATCAGTGCATACGTTATCCGGCCCGCGTTTCCTGCCACTGCTCTCGGTACCATGCGTCGATTCGGGCCCCTTCTTCTTGCTGGCCTCCTCTCGTTCCTGCCCGCCACGGCCCAACCCACCGCCCTGGTGGGCCCCACGGCAATCAATCCGGCTGACTCGACAGTGATCGAGGACGCGACGGTCGTGTGGGAGGGCGACCGCATCGCGGCGGTGGGGCCGTCAAGTGCGGTCGAGATCCCGCCGGGGGCCACGGTCCACGAAATGCCGGAGAAATACGTGATCCCCGGCCTCATCGACGGGCACGTCCACTTCTTCCAGAGCGGCGGGCTCTACACGCGGCCCGATGCCATCGACCTGCGGGCGGTGCGGCCGTACGCCGAGGAACTGGAACGCATCAAAAAACGACTCCCCGACACCTTCCACCGCTACCTACGAAGCGGCGTCACGAGCGTGGTGGACGTGGGCGGGCCCATGTGGAATCTCGACGTGCGGGCCCGGGCNGACACGACGGCAATGGCCCCGACTGTCCAGGTCGCGGGCCCGCTCATCTCCAGCGTCTCGCGTCCGTCCCTGGATCTCGGCGATCCCCCCATCCTGCAAATCACCGAGCCGGAGGCCGCCCGACAGGAGGTGCGCGAGCAAGTCATGGCCGGGGTCGACCTCATCAAGATCTGGTACATCGTGGGCGGCGACGAGACGCCCGCCAACTACCGTCCAGTCGTGGAGGCAACCATCGACGAGGCCCATAACGCAGGCCTGCGGGTGGCCGTCCACGCGACGGAGCTCGAAACTGCCCGGGCCGCCGTGGAGGCGGGAGCCGACATTCTGGTCCACAGCGTATTCAACGCCCCGGTGGACGATGCTTTCGTCCGCCTTCTACGGGAGAACGACGTGCTCTACACTCCCACCCTCATGGTGAGCGAGCGCTACCGCGAGACGTTCGCCCAGCAGCTCGACCTGACGACCATAGAGCACCGCGTGGGACAAAAGGACGTAATTGCCTCGCTATTTGACCTGCGCACCCTCCCGGACTCGCTCGTGCCCGCCGGCCTCCGCCAGCGCATCGAGCAGGCCCCGACCGTCGCCTCCGACACCACGGCGATGCGCAACCTGAAGCGCCTCCACGACGCCGGGGTCGCCATCGCCGCGGGCACCGACGCGGGCAATATTGGCACGCCACACGGCCCGGCCCTCTTCCGCGAGTTTGAACTGATGCGGACCGCTGGGCTTACGCCGCAGGAAATCCTGACGACCGCCACTGCGGGCGGCGCCCGGCTCCTGGGCCGTGACGATCTGGGAGCGCTGGGACCCGGCATGCAGGCCGACCTCGTCGTGCTCGACGCGAACCCGCTGAACGACATCGGGAATGCCTCTTCGATCCACCAGGTGGTGAAAGCGGGACGTATGCACACGCCGGCTGCTCTCGTCCCCCGTACGCCGACGGCCCTCGTGCAGCAGGGCGCCAATGCCTTCAACGCCCGGGACTTGGGAGGCTTTCTGGACGTCTTCGCTCCTGACGTGAAGGTGTACGCGCACCCCGACTCACTGACCACCGAGGGCCGCTCCGCGCTTCGTGACCAGATGGCCCCGCTCTTCCGGCGTGCCCGCCAGCTCCACGTGGACGTGCGCCACACCGTCCCGCTGGGCAACACCGTGCTGCTCCACGAGGTGATTACCGGACTCCCCGGCGGCGCGACCGACGAACAAGGGGTGGTGTACCGCGTCCGTGCCCACGCCATCGATCGCGTGTGGACCATCGACGGCGAACAGGCCTCTACCCCTACGGCACGCGAGTGACGTGCACGGTCCCCGACTCGGTTTCAGGAACGGAGCTAACGAGGGCAATTTGGCCCTCAAGGGCGAGCGCGGCGCCGAAGTGCACTGTGCCAAGGTCGAGAATCGTTCGCTCCCGCCAGGTGGCCGGGGCCCGACGGTGAAAGACATAAACCACCCGGTCGATGTTGATTTCGTTGCCCAACTGCTCGTCGTAGCCCGTCACCAGTGCCCGTGCTCCGTCTAGGGTGACCGCCGAGCCAAAAGCGCCAGACTCGTACGGGATGGAGGGGCGAAGCGTGGTCGACCGGGTCCACGTCGAGTCGCCGCGGTTGTATACGGTCGCGGCGCCCGACTCGTCGTCCCCGGCCCGGTCCTCCCCCACGATTAAGGTGCGCCCGTCCAGGTCGAGATCGATGAAGAAGGCGTCGATGTGGTTCAAGTGGGCGTCCTCCCGCCAGCGACCCGTGGCGGGATCCTGCCGAAAAACGTAAACAGAGCCGGGCTCACGCTCGAAGAACGTAGACGCCGCCACGGCGACGTACGGTCCGTCGAGGGCCACCTCCTCCCCGAGAATGCCGGACTCAAGACTGCGCGTGGCCGTGAGTCGGGCCGTCCGTGCCCACGTTCCGGCCGACCCGTTGTACTCGAAGATGTACACCGCGCCGCTGTACGCGCCCTCCGGATTCCCTGAGGTGCTCACGGCCGCCCGGTCGCCATCGAGCGCCACGCCTGCCGCGAAGAGTCCCTCTGTCCGATCCGAGCGACCGGTAAGGCGGGCGGTTTGGCTCCAGGTGCTGTCCGCCGAGCGTTCGAAAACATAGGCCGCATTTTCGCCCTCGCCGGCAAAGTGCTCGCTCGACGCGCTCACCAGAATGCGCGAGCCACTAAGGGCCACGTCGGCCCCGAAGAATGCATTGGCGCGGCAGGGCTGCGGCACGAGGCGGGCGGTGAGGACCCAGGAGGTGACCAGGGGGCCGGGCCGGCGCTCATAGACAAACACGGCCCCGGCGTCCTGGCCACATACCGTGGCCCCACTGGCCCCCACAACGGCGATCGAGTCGTCGATGGCCACGGAAACCCCAAACGAGGCGGCCTGAAGCGTGTCGGGGCGGGGCAATGCCTCGATCTGGGCAAGGGCCTCAGGGGGCGCGGCGCCCGCAAGGATCGCAACCAGAAAGAACCCGGCGAGGCGGAGGCGAAACATGCAGACACCGGTTCGGACGAGACAGTGGAGACGCGAACGGATGGGGCCCGCGCACGGTCCCTCTTGGGCGGCGTTCGAGGCGCGCGCGTTTCACACGGAAGGGTTCCACGCTGCTATCCGGGACGGGCCGCCACGCTCAGCAGGGGGGCGGGGCGGTTAATCCTCCAGCGCCATCACGCACTCGGTGAGCACCTCCCACTCCTCGTAGAGGTCGGCGAGCTCCTTCTTCAACGCGTTGTACTCGTCGGAGAGCTCGCGGGCTGCCACACCATCGCCCTCGTAGGCCTCCGGATCGGCCATCGCCGCTTCGAGCTCTTCCTGCTTTTCTTCAATTTCCAGGATGCGCTCCTCGGTCGCCTCTAGCTTCTGCTTGAGCTGATACGAATTGAGGTCGGCGAAGGGACCGTTCTGGAGCGGATCGTCGTCCGAGGCCGTATTCTCCGTCGCGTCCGGGGTCGCGTGGCCATTGTCGGACGGCCCGGCAGCGGCACTCGTCGTGTCGGTCGTCTGCGCGTCCCGTAGGGGGCGGGCGGACCCTTCTTCTACCTGCCACCGGAACTCGGAGTAGTTGCCCAGGAACGTGCGTACCGTGCCACCTCCCACGCGCCACGTCTGCTCGGCCACCGCGTCGAGCACGTGACGGTCGTGGCTCACGAGGACGAACGTGCCGTCGTACTTTTGAAGCGCCTCGATGAGCACCTCGCGCGACTGGATGTCGAGGTGATTGGTGGGCTCGTCGAGAATGAGAAGGTTGGCGGGGGAAAGCAGCGTACGGGCAAGTGAGAGCCGACTCTTCTCGCCGCCGGACAGCACGCGCACGTTCTTGAACGCATCCTGATCGGTAAAGAGAAAGCGCCCGAGCAGGCTGCGCAGCTCGGTCTTGGGGCGATCGGGCGCCGCGTTGCGGACCGTGTCGAACACCGTCTGGTCGGGGTCCAGCATCTCGGCCTGATGCTGGGCGTGGAAGGCAGTTGTCACCTTGTGCCCTTCCGTGCGGGTGCCGTCGAACGATTCGGTGCCGCGGATAATGCGGGCGAGGGTGGACTTGCCCGCGCCGTTGGGGCCCACGAGGGCGATCTTGTCGCCTCGTTCGATGGTGAGGGGCCCGGCATCAGTGAAGACCGTCTCGGGACCCTGGTCCGTGTTGTAGGTCTTACTGAACGTCGAGAGTTCGAGCACTACGGCCCCGGAGCGGGGCGGCTCGGGAAATGTGAACGACATGGTGGGCGCCGGATCGGGCGGCGGCGGAATGCGGTCCATCTTCTCCAGCTTCTTGATCCGGCTCTGCACCTGGCTGGCCCGGGCGGCGTTGTAGCGGAACTTGGAGATAAACGTCTTGATCTCTTCGATCCGCTTCTGCTGGTTCTCGTACTTGCGCTGCCAGCGCGCGTACCGCTCTTCGCGGGCCTCCAGGTAGTGGGAGTAGTTGCCGTCGTAGTGCAGGAGGCGCCCCCGGACGAGTTCGGCGGTAGTGGTCACCATGCGGTCGAGCACCGATCGGTCGTGGCTCACCAGCACCACGGCGCCGGGATAGGTTTCCAGCGTGTCCTCGAGCCAGTCGATGCTGGCGATGTCGAGGTGGTTGGTCGGCTCGTCGAGCAGCAGGATGTCGGGCTGCGCCAGAAGCAGTCGGGCGAGGGCCGCCCGCATGCGCCAGCCCCCGGAGAAGGTGTGCAGGGGACGGTCGAGTTCGTCGGGTGCGAAGCCAAGGCCCGAGAGGGTCGCTTCGGTGCGGGGCCGCACGCGGTGGGCCTCGCGGGCGTCGAGCTGTTCCTGCACGCGATGAAGCTGATTCAGGAGCTTTTCGTGCCGGTCGCTCTCGTGGTCGGTGGCCGCCAGCTCGTCGCTAATGCGCTCTTCCTTGTCTTCCAGCGCCAGCACGTCGTCGAAGGCGCGGAGGGCCTCGTCCCGCACCGTGCGGTCGTCGGGCAGCTCCTGCACGTCCTGCTCCAGGTAGCCAATGGAGACGCCCTCCCGCGTTACGGTGCCTGCGTCCACGCGCTGCTCGCCCGCGATTACCTTGAGGAGCGTCGTCTTGCCCGCCCCGTTGGGCCCCACGAGGCCAATGCGGTGCGGCTCGGGGGTGAGGGTCCACGACAGGTTGTCGAAGAGGGGATCGTCCCCAAACTGGATGGTAATGTCTTCGAGCTTGACCATGCAGCGTCGATCGGTGCAGCAGCGAGCCTTTCTGAACGGCAGGCACTGGTATTCGTCTCCGCCCGACGACGTTTCTCTGTGCCTGTCGGAACGTGCCGCAGCGACGATCCATGCCCCACGATCATGGGAGGGGCGGCGGACTACACGTCCGGATCGTCCGCGGTGCCGGCCTCGGCCGGCACCGCGGCCTCCAGCCGCTGCGCGAGTTCATCCAACTCGCGCGTGAGGGCAGCCGTCCCATCGTCGTATTGATCGCGTTGAAGGAACAGCTCCTCGGCGAGCGTGAGGGCCGTCATGACCGCAGTCGTTAGCTCCGCCTGCTCTGGATGCGCCTCGTTGAACTTCCGCATCCGGGCGTCGAGGGACGAGGCGATGCGGCGGGTGTGGGCCTCGTCGCCCTCTTGCACCCGCAGGGCGTACTCCCGGCCCAGGATCTGCACACGAATCGACTTGGACTGCTCCGAGTTGGCCATGAAACCAGAAATAGAAAGTCGGCGGCGGAAACGGCGAGCGCGAGGATCACGAAGATGCGTTGGAGGAAGGAGAGGCGGGCTCCGACGTCGGCTCGCCGTCGAGAAAGGTATCGATGGCGTCGATAAAGGAGGAAATGTCTTCCCGAAGATCCGCCGGATCGTCGTCGAGCACCAGGGTGGTCGTGTCCGGCTGAAGCGCCGGCCGCTCCTCCAGTTCTTCGAGGCGGTCACGCAGGCGCTTATTCTTGCGCTGGAGGCGGTGCAGGGCGGTCGTGGCACGCTCGACCTGTGCACGCAGGCGACGCACCACGGCCCGGTACTCCGGGGGAAGATGCGTCAGGTCTTCTGCCTCGTCCGGCACGTCGGACTGCAGCGAGTTTGGCACGGACGGGGCAGGGTCGGAGTTGGGCACCGACGGGTGGGTCGGATCATCCATAGCGGCTCGCCACGCGGGGTGTGGACACAAGAAAGGCGGCTTCGGAAAGGACTTGAACCAAACGCTCGTTCTCCGGATCCGTTCGAGTATTACGTTGGCACCTCATGGGGGCACGATAGGGAACAGCCCTCGGCAACTCAAGGCAGGCCGGAAAGCGTACCGGCGTTTTCGCTACCCCCGACCGCTGGTGCGTCTGTCGGCAGTCCGGGGTGATCAGAATGAATTGGACGATGGAGACGACCCGGACCGTTCCCTGCTGGAAGTCCTGTACGACCGTGGCCTCAAGAACGGTTTGCACCTGTGCCCCCAACACATGAACGGGACCCGCACGGCCGAAACAGTGTCGCCCTGTAAGGAGGGCATCGTTCCCCTCTTCCCCTGAAGGGGAGCACGGGCCGCACTCATCCCGGTGGTCGGCTACCCGAAAATCAGCAGGACGACCACGAGAACTGCAATCACGACGTAGGGGTACAGCAGGCGACGATTCATACCGTAGGATCGGTAGGTTGGCAATGAGAGGCCCCCGCCTCATGCAACAGCCCCAGGTTGGTTCCTGCGGCGAGGGTGATACACGCTCGTACTAGTACACTGGGGCTACCGGCGCAGGCGCGCCCCGTGGTCCGCATCGAGGCGGTCGACGATGGCCTCAATCCGACCATCCACCTCCTCATCGGTCAGCGTGCGGTCGGCGCCGAAGCGGAGCGTGAAGGCCACGCTCTTGGCGTCCTCGTCGATGCCCTCGCCCTCGTACACGTCGAACACGTCCACCCGGCGGAGCAAGGGGGCGCCGGCATCGCGGATCGTGTCCTGGAGCGGCCCCACCGGCTGATCGGCGTGGACGAGCACGGCGAGGTCGCGGTCCACCACCGGGAAGCGGCTCACCGGTTCGTAGTCGCGGTGCTGCTCCGCCTTGGCGGCGTCGACGAGCGCGGCCCAGTTGAACTCGGCCACGAAGACAGGCGTGTCGAGGTCAAAGTCGGCGGCCACGTCGTTGCGGATGCGGGCCACGGTGCCGAGGGGCGTGTCGCCCGCGGTGACGTCGATGTGGTGCTGGGTGACGGGGGCCGTGCCGTTCGTCCCGGCGTCCCCGTCGCGGGGCGTGAGGGCGAGGTCCGGCACGCGCAGGTCGTCCAGCAGCGTCTCGACGGTGCCTTTCAGGTCGAAGAGGTCCGCGTCCCGCGGCTCGGTGTCCCAGCCGGTCGGCGCGTGCGGGCCGCTGAGGGCGATCAGCAGGGCCGGATGCTCGGCGTAGCCGGGGACGATCGGGGCGTCGTCCTCGGTGGCGCGGCGGAAGACGCGGCCGAACTCGAAAACGCGGAGCGCCTCCTGGCCGTGGTTGCGGTTGTGGTGCATCACTTCGAGCGTGCCCGGGAGGAGGCGCGGGCGGAGGGCGGCCATCTCCTCGGAGATCGGGTTCTTCGTCTCCACCACCGGCGCCCGGTCGCTCCCCGCAGGCGGCACGTTGAAGCGCTCGGCCCGGTCCAGGCGCAGCATGCTGTTGGTGTAGATCTCGCGGTAGCCGAGTCCCCTCAGCAGCCCGCGCGCCTGCCGCTCCAGCGTTTCTTCGGGCGGCTGGTGCGGCGTGCGGCTCGGCACCGGCACGCGCTCCGGCTCCGGAATCTGGTCGTAGCCGTGCAGGCGCGCCACCTCCTCGATCAGGTCCTCCTCGATCGAGACGTCGGGGCGCCAGGTGGGGACGGTGCAGTGGAGCGCGTCCTCGCCTTCCTCGATCTCGAAGCCGATGGCGCCCAGCAGACGCGTCACCTCGTCGGTCGCGACCTCGGTACCCAGCACCTGCGTGAGGCGGTCGGGGCGGAGGGCGACCGTTTTTTCGTCGGGGGGGCTGGGGTGCGCGTCGACCATGCCGGGGACGATCGTGCCACCGCCCAGCTCCGCGATCAGTTCGGCGGCGCGGGCGGCGGCCCACACCTGCCCGTCGCGATCCACGCCCCGCTCGAAGCGGTACGACGAGTCGGTCTGCACGTCGAGCGCCTTCGCCGTGCGGCGGATCGTGGAGGGGTCGAAGTACGCGCTCTCGATGAGCACGTCCGTCGTCTCCGTCGACACCTCGGAGTTGGCCCCGCCCATCACGCCGGCCACGGCGACGGGCTTCTCGGCGTCGCAGATGAGAAGCGTGTCTTCGGGGAGTTCCCGTTCCTCGTCGTCGAGCGTGGTGAAGGTCGTCTCCGCGTCCGTGGAGCGGACGACGATCGTGTCGTCGGCGATCGCGTCGAGGTCGAAGGCGTGGAGCGGCTGGCCGCACTCGTGGAGCACGAAGTTGGTCACGTCCACCACGTGGTTGCGCGGCTGCAGGCCG
>JGI1684J13235_1000008_pt1 | contig 75114 bp, 70 predicted proteins | sample PonA232FremontCA_2_FD_13235 | JGI IMG/M metagenome (IMG submission 13235) | reverse complement strand
GTGCGGAAGGTCTGGTGCTCCTCCCAGTGGCGTTGCCACTTCTCTTCAATCTCGCGGAACGGATAAGCCATGGTGGGGGACAACTCGGTCTGACGATGTGCGATGCCGGACTTCCGTCTGTCGGTCGCCTCGGCGCGAGGCGTAACAGGAGCTAGGTTGTACGGAACAGAGGGCGGAAGAGGATCCTCCGGGATCGCACAGGGTAAGCACCGCCCTCTCGCCTCTCCACTGCCCGACCACGAATTCAATCGTTCTATGCCCGACGTCCAAACCCCCGATCTCCAGTCCGTCCTTGAGACTGCCGAGACAATTGCGGTCGTCGGGTGCTCAGCCACCCCTACGCGGACGAGCCACAAGATTGCCCGGTACCTGCAGGCGCGCGGCTACCGGATTGTGCCGATCAACCCAAACTACGATGAGGTGCTGGGCGAGACGTGCTACCCAGAATTGCCGAGTGTCCCCACGGACGTGACGATCGACATCGTCGACATCTTCCGGCGGCCTGAGCACACGGCAGACATGGTACGCTCGGCCATCGAGCGGGTGGAGCAGACGGGGGAGCGACCGGTGATCTGGACGCAGCTCGGGGTGTCGAGCTCGGAGGCAGAAGAATTGGCGGCGGAGGCGGGATTGCCCTACGTGCGCAACCGGTGCATCAAGATTGAGCACGACCGGCTGTTTGCGTGAGGGCGCAATGGCGTGTGGCGACCAGTAGACCGGCATCTCGCCCGATCCCTCGCTGATTCTTCTCCCTTCAGGGCGAGGGAAGCGCCGAGCGGCAGCGACACAATCTCCCACGCTCTAACGCCGGCTGGTTCTCCCTCCGGCCCCAAGGTCGTTCTGCTTCCGGGAGGCGCTCGCGGCTCTTACCCTCGCTGGGGCACTTGTTGCGGAGTTTTCCCGATGTTGACCCTGCGGATCCGGCGCCAGTGAGTTGCGTCTTACGGGCCGCTCCCTCAAATTCGTGTCTGAGTGATGCCCATTTCTTGATCCCGATTCCACCTCTGTATCGATGGCCGAAACGCTGACCACTGTTTCCACCGAGACGTTCGCTACGCAGACCGAGGACCCCGCCCACGCGATCCTCGACGTTCGCCCCCTCGCAGCCTACAATGGCTGGCCGCTTCACGGCGAGGCCCGAGGGGGCCACGTGCCGGGGGCCAAAAGCCTCCCTCTCCAGTGGACCCAGTACATGGACTGGGTGGAAGTGCTCGACGAGAAAGACTTGTCCGCCGAGACACCGGTAACCGTGTACGGCTACACCGCAGATGCTGCCGCAGAAATGGCGGGGAAACTCACCCGCCTGGGGTTCGAGGCCGTGGGGGTATACGACGCGTTTCAGGACGAATGGGCTCCCGACCCGGACCGTCCGCTGCGTCGGATGGAGCGCTATCAGCAGCTCGTGTACCCGGAGTGGGTCCGCGATCTCATTTCTGGGGAAGAGCCCCACGGCATGAGAGGAAACGACTGCGTCCTGTGCCACGCCCACTTCGACTACCGGCAGGACTACGAGGACGGCCACATTCCCGGCGCCATCCCCCTGAACACGAATGCCCTGGAATCCCCCGAGACCTGGAACCGGCGTCCCCCAGAGGAACTGAAGGCCACCCTCGAAGCCCACGGCATCCGCTACGATACTACCGTGGTGCTGTACGGGCGCTTCTCGTACCCGACTTACGACCAGGACTTTCCTGCCCAGAGCGCGGGGCACCTGGGCGCCATGCGGTGTGCGGCCCTCATGCTCTACGCCGGGGTCGAGGACGTGAAGATCCTCAACGGCGGCATCAACACCTGGGAGTCCGCCGGCTACGAGATCTCGACCGAGGACGTGCCCCCGACGCCCGTCCCAGACTTCGGTGCGGAGGTCCCAGCACACCCGGAGTACATGCTAACCCTGTCTCAAGCAAAGGATCTGCTGGCGTCTGGCGACGGGGACCTCGTGAGCGTACGGAGCTGGGCCGAGTTCATTGGCGAGCGGAGTGGCTACCACTACATCGACAAAACCGGTCGCATTCCGGGAGCGGTGTTTGGCAACTGCGGGAGCGACGCCTACCACATGGAGAACTACCGCAACTTCGACTACACGACGCGGGAGTTCCCTGAGATCGCGGACACGTGGGCCGAGATGGGCATCACGCCCGACAAGCACATCGCCTTTTACTGCGGCACAGGCTGGCGGGGCAGCGAGGCGTTCATGAACGCGTACCTCATGGGCTGGCCGAATATTGCGGTCTACGACGGCGGGTGGTACGAATGGAGCAGTCATCCGGACACCGAGATTGCGACGGGGATTCCCGAATAACGCCTGGGGGCCTGGACGCGTGGATGCATGAACGCGCTGGATGCGGGAACCCAACAACGTTTCTGCGTCCCGACTTCCGTTCCTCCTTGCTTCCGCAGCTTCCACGCCTCCGAAGGAAAATCCGTCCCACTGGTGCGTAAGAGGGACCGCGTCTACCTTCTGTCCCAAGCACCCCCAGCCCAATTCCCGACCCCGACGCCTTTGCCGAACAGAAGCAACTCGTGGAGGCCGCACTCCGCCTCGACGCGGCGATGGACTCGCCCCTCACTGTGCCGGACGTGTGTGCCGAGGCCGACGTTGAGGAGACGATCTTCGAGGCACATTTCGACGCGGTCGAGGAACTCCGGCCCGCGTTCTACGACCTCACGCTGGCGCAGTACCGAATGCTCGCCGAGGCCACAACGGGCTACGAAGAGTTCTCCTTCGAAGAGCGGCTCGCGTCCTTCTTCTACATCCTGCTCGACGCGCTCGGTGAGCAACGGGCCTTCGTACAGGCCACCTTCGACACACAGGTTCGCTACCAGTCGTCCTTCCGCACCAGGGTGCGCACTGCCCTCCGCGACCTGCTCACGGACGCGGACACGGTTCCCAACGTGAACCAGCTCGTGACGGGGCTTTGGCCGATCCACGAGGTACTTACCGAAGTGACGTTCGCCATTATTCGTCACTGGATTCACGACGAGACGGAGGCCCAGGAGGCCACGACGGCCCTCGTCGACAAACTCGTTGCGTTCGTGGCCGAACTGGTGACCTTCGGCGGCGTGTCACGTGGTGTAGACTTGGCCTGGTACATCGTGCAAAACGACTCGCTGGGACTGGGGCGGCTGCCCATCGTGGGGCGGTTCTTTTCCCGAGGATGATTGCTCACCTCCTGGACGAGTTGCCTCCATCCGGCGGGTCGTATCGCGTAGTTCGTATTGCATAATTGCTCCGATACGCACCACGCAATACTTCGGTCAGTGGGACCGTTCACCGATTTTGCGTAGGACTCCTCCACACGGCACTTCTGCAATGAGTTCAGACGACGCGTCCGAGGATTTTCCCGCTTCGAAGCTCGAACGGAGCGGCCTCTTCGCTAAAACGGGCCTGAAGGTGGGAAAAAACTACGCCCGCTACCTTATGGACCGGGCCACGGGCAAGAGCGACCCAGAGGAGCGGAAGAAGGAACTTAACACCCAGAACGCCCGCGACCTCTTCAAGGAGTTTACGCGGCTCCGGGGCACGGCCCTGAAGCTGGCGCAGTCGATGAGCATGGACACGGGGCTGCTGCCGGACGAGTTCATGGACGTGATGGCGGAGGCGCAATATAGCGTGCCGCCGATGAACAAGGCCCTGGTACGGAAGCGCGTTCGGGACGGGCTCGGGCGCTTTCCGGAACTGCTGTTCGATACGTTTGAGCCGGAGGCGATGGCCGCTGCCTCGCTCGGTCAGGTGCACCGGGCCCGCCTCAACGACGGCCGAGACGTGGCGGTGAAGGTGCAGTACCCCAACGTCCGAGAGACCATCGAGTCGGACCTCTCGGTGGCCCGGAGTATTTTCAGGCGCCTCATTCGGGGCGAGGGGCTCGACGATCATTTCGAGGAAGTGAAGGCCCGCCTCCGGGAAGAAACGGACTACCTCCACGAGGCCCAGAACATCGATCAGTTCGCCACGGCATACGACGGCGACAAGCTCGCCATTCCCCGTCCCGTCCACGACCTGACCTCCGAGACGGTCCTCACTATGACTTTCGTGGAGGGGCGCCACCTCGACGAATTCCTCGACACGAACCCCACCCAGGAGCAGCGCGATCACTTCGGACAACTGCTCTGGGACTTTCTCCACGAGCAGGTGGCCGGAAACGCCCGCACCCTCCACGCCGACACGCACCCCGGCAACTTCCTCTTCCGCGAGGACGGCCGTCTCGGCGTCATCGACTTCGGCTGCGTGAAGACCTTCCCGCAGCAGTTCCGCGACGACATGCTGCGTCTGTACCGTGCCCGGATGGTCGACGCCGAAGACGAGATCACCCGCCTGCTCTTTGCACTCGACATTCTCCGCGACGACCTCCCGGAGGACACGCAGGCGGACCTGCGCCGCTTCTTTGACCAGTACGGCTCACTTATCGTGGAGCCCTACCGACAGTCGTCATTCGACTTCGGCGACCCCGGCTTTCGGGAACGGTTGCAAGCCTCCTTTAAGGCGGCCTCTGAGCTCCGCGCCGCGACCGGATCCCCGCACTTTATCTTCTTGAACAAGGCGCTCGTGGGACTGCTCAACCTACTCACCCGTCTCGGCGCCCGCGTAGACACGACGAACAGTATGTCGCTGTTGAACGAAGCGCTGGCGGAGTTGGGATGTGAACCGGTCAGCCGCTGAGGCGCCTCTGGTCCCTCGGGCGTAGTTATATCCTCTTTTCTAGTAGCGACGACGGCGGACCACGGTTGGAGGCACCGCCTTGAAAAGAGCACCGCGCCCACCTCACCGAAAATGACATTGGCGTACCGAAAAGATCAGGGGGATGTGCCGTAAGAGGGAATGTCGTTTCCACCAACAGCTCTCTCCCCCTCCATGTCCGACGACCAATCCACCGACGCGCTCCACAAGGCAGCCTTCCTGGGGCCGAAGGGCGAGAACGCCGACGAGCTGGAGCGGCTGCTCCTCGAAGTGCTGCGCGACCACGTCTTCTGGCGCCGCAACTTCCACCCCCGCGACCCGCGCCTCATCGACGAGCGCGACAAGCGGACCGAGGCGTTCGACGACATGTCGGCCCGGTTGCGCGACGAGCTNTCGCAGATCCTGGCGGAGCTGAAGCGGGCGGCGCCCCTCTACTCCCCCCGTCAGGTGGCCCACATCGTCAGCGACCCGTCACTCCCCGCCTTCGTGGGCTACTTTGCCGGACTCCTCTACAACCAGAACAACGTGGTGGCGGAGGTCTCGCCGGAAACGGTCCGCGAGGAACGGGCCTACTTTAAGGCGCTGGCCGAGATGGTGGGCTACCCCACGTTCCTCCCCGAGACGCTGCCCCGCGACGCCCGGACCCGCCGCTCGGCCTACAGCTGGGGACACCTCTGCAGCGGCGGCACCGTGGCGAACTTGGAGGCGCTCTGGATCGCCCGCAATATCCGGCTCTACCCCCTGGCCGTGCGCCTCGTGGCGGAGAAATCCGACATGTTCGACTCGTTTGCCGACCTGGAGGTGACGACGGCGAGCGGTGAACGGGCTTCGCTACGCGCCCTCTCCACGTGGCGGCTCTCTAACCTCCCGATCGACGCCATTACGGACCTGCACCTGCGCATCAAGGCCACACTTACCGACGGATCGCCGAAGCGCGCCCGGGCCTTTCAGGAGGCACTGCCTAGCGTGCGCAAGGCCGGACTCGCCTCCTTCCTGCTCCAGTACAACCGTGCCTTCCCCGAAGACCCGGCCCGCCTTCCCAAGGTCCTCATCTCGCAGGCCACGCACTACTGCTGGCAGAAGAACATGGACCTCGTGGGCCTCGGGGCCGACGCACTGGAGCACCTCCCCGTCGACAGTCGCATTCGCCTCGACCCCAATGCGCTCCGCGAGCGGCTGCACGAGTGCATCGAGAACCGCCAGCCGGTGCTCGGGGTCGTCTCCATCGTGGGGACCACGGAGGAGGGCGCGATCGATCCGCTGCACGAGATCGAGGCCGTGCGCGACGACGTGAGCGACGAGGGGATCACCTTCTGGCACCACTGCGACGCGGCGTTCGGAGGCTTCTTCTCGTCCCTGCTCCCCAAGACGGACGACGGCGACTTCGCCCCGCCCAACCAGCTCGACGATAACCTCGTGGGCCCCAACGGCCTGCTTCCCACCGACGACGTGGAGGCCCTCACCACGCTCGCCGACACGGACTCGATTACGATCGACCCCCATAAGTTCGGCTACGTGCCCTACCCGGCAGGGGCCGTTCTCTTCCGCGACTATCACGTGCGCGACGCCATCGCGTACAAGGCGCCCTACCTGGCCGACGACGATCGGGCCGGGTTCGGGGGCTTCTTGGGGCAGTGGACGCTGGAGGGGTCCCGCCCCGGCGCCGTGGCGGTGAGCTGCTACCTGTCGCAGGCCATGGTGCCCCTCACGCCCGAGGGCCACGGGCGCTTCATGCGCAACTGCATGGAGGCGAACCAGGACCTTTTCGCGGCGCTCCGAGACCGGTTCGCCGCCACGAAAGGTGAATTGGCCCTGCGCCCCTTCCACCGCCCCGAAACGGTGGCCTTCTGCTTCGTGATTGCCCCGGATGCAGGCGTGGAGAGCATCGCCTCCCTCAACGCGTACACGAACCGCATCTGGCAGCAGATGACCGTCGACGGGCGGGAAGATATCAATCAGTACGACTTCCTCCTCTCCCGCACCGAAATCGACGTGGCCGACTACGCCCACGTCCTGGAGGACATGCTGCCCGCAGACGTGGTGGCGGAAGCCGCAGAAAGCGACGAGGGCCTCACGCTGCTCCGCACCTGCCTTATGAACCCGTTCCAGACCGACTGGAATACGGAGGAGGGCTCGTTCGCCGAGCGGGTGTCCGACTTTCTGTACGACGTGGCGCTGGAGGAGTACGTGGCCCACACGTTCCCCGCGGTGCCCCGCCCCGACGCGGAGCGCCACCCCATCCTGGTGGTGGAACAGACGCCGCGGGCGCAGGAGGGACTGGCCCGCTACCTGGAGCACGACGAGAAGGTGATCGCCCACTTCGACGTCCGCTCCTGCAGCGCGGCGGTGCTGAAGGATCGAAGGTCACAACTATCGGCCGTCGGTGACGTCGTACTCCACCTCGACCCGTCGGCTCCCTCCCAGGCCCTTCGCATTGCCCGGTGGCTCGTGGATGAGGCCGGAACCGCCCCCGAGCACCTGCTCGTCGTTGCCACGGCAGAGGCTGAGGATGGGCTCGACGTGACGGGTGCCCTCACGGACCTGGGTGTACCCGCTCGCAACCTCATTCTGGAGTCCGAGGTGCTCACCAGTGCACGTCGCCTAGTGGTGCAGCTGAATGGACGGCAGTGAGCGCCCGTGGCGAAGTCCTTCCTCACCTCGTGCTACTCCGCTTGACGAACCGCGAGAAGCTCGATTTGGAATGGGGCTCTGCCATTTTCCATACGCAATTGCCAAAGTTACACCTTTCCCGAAGTCCGCCGCTGCCATGGACGTCACCATTGACGATTACGGCCCTGATCCCGGCCCTTCCCCAGCACGAAAAGGCCGCCCCGTACCTGGAGGCCGCCGCACAAGGGGACATCGATCTATTCGTGAGCACACATGCGCTGGCCGAGTGCTACGCGTCGCTGACAGCCCTCCNCCTCAGCCCGCAGATCACGCCCGGCCAGGCGCACCGGCTCATTCGAGAAAATGTTGCCGCCGGGGGAATATCGTTGAACTTGATGCAGACGACTACCTCAGCGTCCTCCAGCGGATGTCCGATCTCGGACTCCGAAGCGCTCGGACTCCGAAGCGGGGCCGTCTACGACGCGCTTCACGTCCGCTGTGCCGAAAGCGTGTCGGCTCAGGAACTCCGGACGTTCAATGGACGAGACGTTCGACGGATGCCGCCCGCCGATCCGACCGAACTCGTGGTCCTGTAGCCCGTCACCGCGTTAGTCGCTCAATGACGTCGGCATGCTGCGGACATTCCTCCGTGAGCGTCGCCCGGTCCGCCAGTTCAAAGTCGGCAAACTCGAACGCGGGAGCGGTGGTGCACCCGACGAGGCCGTAGCCCTCATCCGCGTTCGCCGTAGCGCCGAACCACGTCCCGGCAGGCACGACGGCGTGCAGCTGCTGCCCCTCCGTCACGGCACGGCCCAGCGTTTGCGTCGTGTAGCTGCCGCCCGGAGAAATCTGGTGCAGCGTAATGGGAGCGCCTGCGTAGAAGTGCCACACCTCGTCCTGCTGAATGCGGTGCAGGGCCGAGAACGCATCGGCGGGCAAGAAGAAGTAGATAAGCGTCGCCACGTCCCGCGGCCCGTCGAAGCGCTCCGGCAGCGACGCCTCCGGGATGGATTCGTCGGTGCGGTACGTCTCGTGGTAGTAGCCGCCTTCGGGGTGGCGTTCCAGATCGAGGTGGTCGATCCAGTCCTGGGCGGTGTCGGGCATGGGCGGATTGATGTGTGCGACGTGATACGTGGGGGCGTTTGCATTCCGGAAATCACGCGTCACGCCTCACGTTTCACGATTCAGCGTGTCGGCGATGTGGCGGGCTGTTTCCGTGAACGGACGGAACGTGCACCCGAGCTCGGTCTGGGCCCGGGTGTTGTCGTAGCGGTAGGTGCGTGATGCGGTGCGAGCGGTCGAGCGCGTGAGGAAGGGTCGTGTTCGGGTGAGGGTAGCAAATCCTTCGGCCACGGCGCCCCCGACGGTGAGAAGGGACGAAGGCACGATGTAGCGGGGCGGCTCTACGTCAAACGCTTCCGCGAGCGTGTGGGTGAACGCCTTCCAGGACAGATTCTCGCCCCCCAAAAAGTAGCGGCGGCCCGTCTTGCCCTTTGCCATCGCCGCCCGCAGGCCCGCCGCCACGTCGCGCACGTCCACTACGTTCGTCCCCCCCGGCGGCACGACGAGCAGCCATCCGCTGCGTACCGCGTCGACGATGCGGCGCGTGTTGGTGTCGGGCCCGCCCACGCCGAACACGAGCGACGGGTTGACGATGGTGGCGTCGAGCCCTTCGGCGATGCCCCGATGTACTTCCAGCTCGGCCCGGCGCTTGGAGCGGGCGTAGGCGGAACGATGGGGCAGCCCCTCCCACTCGGTCGTCTCGTCGATGAGGCCGTTCGGGGTCGCGGGACGACCAAACGCGGCCATGCTGGAGGTGTGCACGAGACGATCAACCCCGGCCTCCAGCGCAGCGTTGACGACGTTGGCCGTACCGTCGGCGTTGACGCGGCGGAGGGCCTCCTGCTCACCAGGCGCGAAGCTTACCTTGGCCGCCACGTGGTACACGCGGTCCACCCCTTGCATGGCGTCGTGAAGGCTACGGGCGTGGGTCAGATCGCCCACGGCGTGCTCCACCCGCTCGGCGTATTTGCCCAGCAGATCGAGCGAGGAGGTATCACGGCGAAAGATGCGGACGTCGCGCCCCGCGTCGACGAGCTGGCGCGTGAGTACGGCCCCGACAAAGCCAGTAGCCCCCGTGACGAGAAGTGTGTCGCTCGTGCGCATGGATCATCGGAAACTGCCGGGAAAGTGCTACGCCGCTTCGATCTCGATCAGCAACGCCTCTTTGTCTACAGCGTCGCCGCTCGCAGCGTGAATGGCCCGCACGATCCCGCCGGAAGGGGCTTTGAGCTCGTTTTCCATCTTCATGGCCTCCAGAACCAGGAGGCCCTCATCGGCCCCCACCTCGTCACCCTCATTCACGAGCACGTCCAGCACGAGGCCCGGCATCGGCGCGCGCACCTCGCCCCCAGCCGCCTTGTCCTCTCCGAGCCCAAATTCCTCCACCAATAGATCGCGCTCGTCCTTTACCTGTACTTCCGTGCGTTGCCCATCGATCGTCACGCGCAGTGTATCCTCCCCCGCCGGCTCCACGGACACGGGCAGGCTCTCCCCACCTACAATCATCGACACGTAGCCCTCCCGGAGCACCTCAAAGGTGTACTCCTTCGCTTCCCCATCGACGATGAGTTGCTCGTCCTGAATGGCAATGTCGAACGCACGGTCGTCGACGAGCGCACGGTAGACCTGACCCTCCGGAGCGTCCATGATTAGCGATGGGCTGCGTGGCGAAGCAATGCGAAACCATGACACAAACTCTCGCCCACGGTCATAGTTTTACGAACTCAAGACTGGAGGCGCGAAGGCTCTGGAGGAGGGGGACGCTTTGAAGGGCCGAAGCTCCCCCCCAAGCCTCCGTGCCCCTCAACACGTTCACGCTCCCACCCCCGCGCCCCTCATGGCCGACAATCTCTCACTCACTCCCGACCTGCTTCTTCGGACGTACGCCCAAGGCATTTTTCCGATGGGCGACGAGGCCAGCGGCGCCGTGCGCTGGTACGCCCCCGACCCTCGGGCTCACCTTCCGCTCGACACGTTCCACATCCCCCACAACCTGCAGCGACGGGTTCGCCGACAAGAGTTTTCAGTGACCGCCGACGACAACTTTGAGGCCGTGATCCGGGCCTGCGCGGATCGGCCTCGTACATGGATTACTCCCCGCATCATCCGGGTCTACACCGCCCTGCACGAACGCGGGTACGCCCACAGTGTAGAGTGCTGGCACGAGGGGGAGTTGGCAGGTGGGCTCTACGGCGTAGCCCTCAAGGGGGCGTTCTACGGCGAGTCGATGTTTTTCCGGGTCAGCAATGCCTCGAAAGTGGCCCTCGTCCACCTCGTGCGCCAACTCCGGGCTGGCGGCTTCACGCTGCTCGACACCCAATACGCCACCGATCACCTCAAACGATTCGGCGTCGTCGAGATCCCCCGGAGTGCATTCGAGCAAAAACTTGCCCGGTCCCTGGAGCACGAAACCGCCTGGTGGCCTCTCACCAACGACGAAGCGGCAGCGCTCGAAACCCCCGTGGCCGACCTTCCGGCGGCGTCGCCCGCTACTCTCGGAAACGAGTCGGTGCCGAATGGGTGAAACGATGCCCCAAAGTCCTCGCCCCACCCGTTCCTCTCATGCGCCCGCCCTTGGTAATTCGTTCCGTGCTGTTGGTGGGGATGGTTCTCCTTGGCCTCCCCGCACTGAACGGGTGCGGGCCAGCCCCGGACGACGAGCCACGCGCCTCTGCCTCCCCCGCGATCCCGTCGGTGGCCCTGTCGGACAGCGTACTCGCGCCTTCGGACACGACCGCCGCACGGTTCCGTGCAGCGATGGAAGCGGCACAGACGTACCAGACGCGCACCGCGTCGATCGGGCCCCTCGTGCAGGCCATTGGCCTTCATTTTCGCGGACACCCTTACCTCACGGGCACCCTCGACGTGCCCTCCACGGAGACGCTCGTGGTGCGGTTCGACGGCTTTGACTGCGTGACGTTCATCGAGACCGCCCTCGCGCTTGCTCGAAGCGCCGAGGCGGGCGACTCAAGCTACGTCGGCTTTGCCCGCCGCCTCGCGCAGCAGCGCTACCGCGACGGAGGCCCGGTGGGCTATTGTGGCCGCCTCCACTACTTTACCGAGTGGCTCACCAACAACGCGGAGCGCGGCCTCGTGCGCCGTCTGGGAGACAAGTTGAACGGACGCCTTCTGCGCGACACGCTCGATTTTATGAGCACCCACCGCTCAGCGTACCCCCGCATGGCGTCGAGCGACAGCATTTTCGCCTGCATCCGGTCGGCAGAACAGCGCCTGCAAACCCGCCGGCGGCACCCCCCGGTGCGGTATGTGCCTCAGGACTCTATTCGGGCGGTCTACGACCAACTGCGAGCGGGCGACATCCTCGCGTTTGTCTCCCCGATCGACGGGCTCGACGTGGCGCATACCGGGCTCGTGTACGCCCCTGAGGACGGCGGGCGCGGCCTCCTTCACGCGTCGTTGAACGAAGGCGTGATGGTTTCGCCCGATCTTCAACGCTACGTACAGAAGATCGACGGCCAAATCGGTATGGTAGTGGCCCGTCCGCAACCGGTCCCCTGAGACGCCCCTGCGGCTTGGCCGTCCCACCACGACTGCTCGGGGTCCGGTGCTCGTTGCTTGCTCATCGATTTGTCTTCGCTGATGACCATGCAGGAGATTGACTGCCTCGGCGTCTACACCAGCGGTGGCGATGCCCCCGGCATGAACGCCTGCCTCCGCGCCGTCGTCCGCACTGCCCTCGCCAACGACCTGGAGGTGATGGGCATCCGGCGCGGCTACGAAGGCATGATTGAGGGCGACTTCGTGGAGATGGAGCGCCGGTCCGTGTCCAACATCGTGCAGTCGGGCGGTACCATTCTCAAAAGTGCGCGTTCGGAGGCGTTTCGGACGGAGGAGGGGCGCCAGCAGGCAGCCGCCCACCTCCGCGAAAACGGCATCGATGCGCTGGTGGCCATCGGGGGCGACGGCACCTTCCGCGGGGCGTCGAAGCTGTACGACGAGCACGGATTTGCCGTGGTGGGCTGTCCGGGAACGATCGACAACGACCTCTACGGAACTGACCAGACGATCGGGTACGATACGGCCCTCAATACGGCCATCGACAACATCGACCGCATCCGCGACACGGCCGACGCCCACAACCGGCTTTTTCTAGTGGAGGTGATGGGCCGGGACGCGGGATTCATCGCGCTCAACTGCGGCATTGGCGGGGGGGCCGAGCTCATCCTGATCCCCGAAACCATTACGGAGATGGGCATGGTCAAGGAACGGATCCTGTCGCTCATGACGGCCCAGCGGCGCTCCACCATCGTCGTCGTGGCCGAGGGCGACGAGCTAGGCGGCGCGCAAGGCATTGAGCGCGCCCTCCGTGACGACGACGCGTTCTCGGACATCGAGCTCCGTTCGGCCATTCTGGGCCATACCCAGCGGGGCGGCGCGCCCACGGCCAGCGATCGCGTGCTGGCCAGCCGCCTGGGCGTAGGGGCCGTCGAATCGCTGCTCGACGGACACGCCGACGTGATGGTGGGGCTGACGAACGGCGAGCTCAAGCTCACCCCCCTGCGCAACGTCTACGGCCGGCGCAAGTCGATCGACTACGACCTGCTGAAGCTGACGCAGATTCTCAGTTGAGGCAATCGCCTTCGTTTGGAACCCTGCCTCCCGCATTCGGCCCGCTCTCAATGAGCCTCGTATTGCGTGATGCGTATTGCGTGACTCTCGATTGTCCAGACCAGTACCGACACCCACGAAATACGAACTACGCAATACGCAATATTCCATGTCATCCAATCATCCCCCCATCGGCGAGGCGGAGGGCAAGGCCGAGGCCGTCGAGAACATGTTCGACGCCGTAGCCCCACGGTACGATCTCCTCAACCGCGTGCTCAGTGCCGGAATCGACCGCTACTGGCGCACTCGTGCCGTCGCCCTCCTGCGCGACGAACAGCCGCGACGGGTGCTGGACGTGGCGACGGGCACGGCCGACCTGGCGATCAAGATTCAGCGCACGCTTCATCCCCGCGAAACGATCGGGATTGACCTCTCGACCGAGATGTTGGATCGGGGCCGCGACAAGATCGCGCAACGGGGCCTCGCGTCCCGCATCTCACTCCGGAGGGCCGACGCCGCCACCCTTCCATTCGAGGACGACACGTTCGACGCCGCGTTCGTGGCGTTCGGGGTGCGCAACTTCGAGGATCTTGACGCAGGCCTCGGGGATATCCACCGCGTACTACGGCCCGGCGGCGCGCTCGTCGTGCTCGAATTTAGCACGCCGGGTGCGTTTCCGGTCAAGCAGCTGTACGACTGGTACAGTCACCACGTCCTCCCCCGCATTGGGGGTCTACTGAGTCCGGATCAGGGCGCGTACGAGTATCTGCCCTCATCCGTCGCCGCCTTCCCGGACGGCTCCGACTTTCTCCGTCGGATGGCGGGGGTGGGGTTTGCCGACCTGGCGTGGACCCCGCTCACGTTCGGTATCGCGTCGCTCTACGAAGGCCGTGTGCGCTCCCACACGACACACCCACACACCGATTCGTGATGGGATGGATACGATCGAGCTCCGACTCGCCCTGCCGTCCGCAGAGCAGGATCGGTACATCGGCTGGCTGGAGGCGGTGGCCACCGGGTTCGTGCAGGACGACGCTGTGCTGTGGGCCTACGTGCCGGCCGATCGGTGGGCGACGCTCGACCGCGAACAACTGGAGGCCCGCCTTGCAAGCGACGGCTACCCCGACGCCCTGACGGTCCGTCCACTGGCCGCTAAAAACTGGAACGCGGTGTGGGAGGATTCGCTTTCTCCCGCCCGCACGGGACCGTTCTTGATTTGCCCCACGTCGGCCGACGTGCCGGCGGCTCACGCCCAGGCAACGGTGCTCCGGATCGATCCCGAGATGAGCTTTGGCACCGGGCACCACGCCACCACACGGCTGGCCCTGGAGCTCCTGGCCGAGGCCCTACAGCCCGACGACCGNGTGCTCGACGTAGGCACGGGCACCGGCGTGCTCGCCATCGCCGCCTGCCGTCACGGCGCCGNCACGGCCCTGGGCGTTGACACTAATCCCGACGCGGTGCGCAACGCCCGGACGAACGCACAGCAAAACGACGTGGCCGACTGCCTGACGGTGCGGGAGGGCTCGATGGACGTGGTGCCGGCGACGCAGTACGATGTCGTCGCCGCCAACATCACCCGCCGCGTGCTGCTGGATCTGCTGCCGGACCTGCTGTCGCACCTCGCCCCCGACGGCACGCTGCTCCTCTCCGGCGTGTTGCGGTCCCACCGTGAATCGCTCCTTGACGCAACGGCGGACCACGACCTCCGCCTCGAGACGGAAGCGACTGAGGACGGTTGGTGGGCCGCTCGCCTCTCCCCCACGCCCTAATCCCGACCGTCCATGCGCCTCGCCACCATCGACATCGGCACCAACACTGCGCAACTGCTCGTGGCCGAGCACGACGGCACCGAGTTGCACCGCCTGCACGCCGCCGAGCGATTTGTGCGGCTGGGAGAAGGAGTCGACGCGCGGGGTCGCATCGGCGACGATGCGCAGCGTCGCCTGCTCGACACGCTTCGGGCGTATGTCCGCACGGCCCGGGAGCACGACGTGGAGACCCTATCGATGGCGGGCACGAGTGCCCTGCGGGACGCAGCGAATCGGACGCAGATCCGCACGGCCGTCGCGGACGAAACTGGGGCCGCCGTCGAGATTCTCTCCGGTCGGGAAGAGGCCGCGTGGAGCTTTGCCGCGGCCTGCGCGGCGTTCGACGACCTGGCGGGGCCCTGCCTTGTGGTCGATATCGGGGGTGGGTCCACCGAACTTGTGGCGGGGGCAAACCCGTCACGGCATGCGCCGACGTATCCGGACGCGATTACCAACCGGGCCAGTCTCGACGTGGGCTGCGTGCGCCTCACTGAACGGTGCTTTGACGCCCAGCCGCCCACGCCCAACGCGGCCCATACCGCCGAACAAATCATCGACGATGCCCTCTCCTCACACGCGGTCCCCCTCGAGGGATCGCCCACGCTCATCGGGACGGCCGGCACCGCCACCGCCCTGGCCCGCGTCCATGCCGGCCCCGACAGCACGTGGGATGCCCTGGATGGACGCGGCTTCTCCTTGTCGCGGAACGACGTGCGACACTGGCGTGAGCGACTGCTTCGGCTCCCCGTTGACGAGGTCCTTGCCTTGCACCCCGAGGCCCTGCGCGGTCGGGCCGACGTCTTTCCGGTGGGGGTCGTACTGCTCGATCGAATCATGGCCCATTACGGCCACGATCGCCTCCGCGTAAGCCCGTACGAACTGCGCCACGGCCTCGCCCTTCGGGCCACCGCCCGACTGCGCAAATGAGCCGTTGTCCGTGGCCCGGCTCCGCCCGCCGCAGCGGCGTCGTAAGATGCCATAATTCGAGGGAAAAGACGCCACACAAAGGAACTTCCGGTCGTCCCTGTGGTGGGCTGTAGTGTCGTATTCCTCCACGCTGCCAACCCGTCGCTTCTATGTCCGTCGCCCGCGAAGACGTTCTTGATGCCCTCCGGAAGGTCGTGCACCCGAAGGACGACAAGAACATCGTTCGGCTCGACATGGTGAAGGATCTCACCATCGAGGACGACCAAGTGAGCTTCACGGTGGTCGTCAAGGAGCCGGACGGCCCCTTCGCCAACCAGGTGGAGGAGGCCTGTCGGCGCGTGCTACACGAAGAGGTGCGCCGCGACCTGGGGGTGAAGGTCGACGTCGACAGCAAGATGATCCCGCTGGGGGATGACGTGATGGTGGGCGATCAGGGCGGCGAGAAGCAGCAGACGAGCGGGGAGGACGGTGTGCAAAACACTATCGCCGTGGCCAGTGGCAAGGGCGGCGTGGGCAAGAGCACCGTGGCCGTCAACCTGGCGATGGCCCTCTCCGAACAGGGTTACGAGGTTGCGCTCGTGGACACCGACATCTACGGCCCCTCGATTCCGAAAATGATGGGCATGGAGGGCGAAAAGCCGCGAGTGAACGACGAGCGCAAGATGGTACCGCTCGAAAAGCACGGCATCAAGCTGCTGTCGATGGGCTTCATGGTCGACCCCGACCAGGCCGTCGTGTGGCGCGGTCCCATGGTGACCAAGGCCGTGCGCCAATTCCTCGGCGACGTGGACTGGGGCGAGATCGAGTACATGATCCTCGACCTCCCCCCCGGCACCGGCGACGTGCAGCTCACCATCGTACAGACGATTCCCCTCACCGGCGCCGTCGTGGTGTCCACTCCCCAGGACCTCGCCCTAGCGGACGCGCGGAAGGGCAAGGCCATGTTCGACAACGTGAACGTACCGGTCGTGGGCATGGTCGAGAACATGGCGTACTTCTCGCCCCCGGACCAGCCAGACCGCAAGTACTACCTGTTCGGCCGCGAGGGTGCGCAGGACTTGGCCCGGGAGCTCAACGTGCCCTTCCTCGGCGAAGTGCCTATCGAGCAAAAGGTGCGTGAGAGCAGCGACCAGGGCACCCCCTTGGTACGTGCCCACCCCGATAGCACCTCCGCACAGGCGTTCGACGCCATCGCCGAGCAACTCGTAGAGCAGGTCGCCCTTCGCAACGCTGAGGACGACCCGACGCAGAAGATTGAGATTCTGTACGAGTAACCGCCCCTCTACTCGCTTGGGCTCTGCGCCGAGGCCCCGNCCCCACAGAACGGACCGTGGCCTCGTCCGTTAGTTCCTTTGAATTGCCACCTGCTTCCATTCAGCAGGCGCGGCCACACGCCGCCTTCCGCAACTGCTCCGACGCCTTATGTCCAACGACGCGTCTTCGACCCCGACCATCGACCCGGAACTGCGCGACGAGATCGAGGAGGCGCTCGACACGATCCGCCCCTACCTCATGGCGGACGGTGGATCGGTGCGCCTACTCAACGTCACGTCCGACTACGTGGTAGAGTTGGAGCTTCTGGGCGCCTGCGGGTCGTGCCCCATGAGCACGATGACCCTGCGGGCCGGCATTGAGCAGGCCTTGAAGCGCTCCGTGCCCAAGGTCAAACGCGTGGAGGCCGTTAACGCCGCGACGGCGGCGTAGATCAGTACCGTCTCGCTTCCCTCAGCGTCGGTCCCCTAGAGGTGAATGTCGAGTCCCATGCGGACCGTGACGTAGCGAGTCGACGTGTTAGTGTCGAGCTCCGACTCGCTAGTATTCACGATCACGTACCGCGGCTCGAAGAAGAAGCTGTAGGTCTGGTCGATGCGGAAGTTCGATCCAATCGCTGCGTGATATCCTCTCCGCGTGGCCGCAAGTCTCGGGAGGGGATCCTCCCGCTGCTCCACATCTGTCCGTTCGAGCACGGAATGGTAGAGCCCAACTCCACCCGACACGTATGGGTGGGCGTCGCTCGGATTCCGGAAGGTGTAGCGCAGCCCTACGGTGCCGTTTAGGACGTTGAGGGCCCCACCCTCAATCTGCGAGCCGACGGGAAGATTGTCGTCGATTAACGCGATGTTGTCTCCATTCAGCGTAAACCGGTCGTAGCTCCCCTGCAGCACAAGCTCCAGTCCCCCGTACACCTGGACGCCCGCCCCGAGCCCGAGGTCCACCCCCGAGTTCAGAACGTTGTTCAACCCCTCAGGAGACTGAAAGAAGGCTGCCCCCACGTTGCCCCGGACGGAGACAGTGGGCTGGGCCACGGCGCTGGAGCCCGCGAGAATGCCGAGAACAGCAAGTAAAATAGCGACACGGCGCATGAGGCTGCGGAGAATCGGGGCGGGACACGAATCCAGCGGCGGAATTTCCCGGGGCGGCGGAGAGGCATCGAGACCATCCGAAAATGCCTCACGGCCCACACGTGGGAGTGCCGTCGGCTCGCCCGACGCCACTACTTTGTGAAAGATTCTTACAGGCCATCCATCCCCTGGATCCTTGCCCACGACCTCTATTCCCCCCCAGAGCTGCCCGTCCATCCCTTTCGCTGCATGTGCAAGGTGGGCCGGAGCGTTTCGAGACGGGATTTGGCGTAGCGCCGGAGGTCCGTGTCGGTGGAGTCGGCGGCCCGCAAGAACCGACGGTAGTAACGGGCGGCGGGTTTTTTGTCCCGGTAGTGCTCGTCGTAGACCGTAGCGAGCCGAAAGTACAGGACCGCTCGCTCGGGCCGTAGGCGGAGGGCCGTGTTGTATGCACGGACCGCCTCGCCGACGTGTCTCTGTTGGTCGTAGGTCTGTCCCAGCCGTTCGAGCGCCGTCGAGATGGGCCCGCGGGTTTCGTTCTCGACGGTGCGCCGGAAGTAGGTTGTGGCCTGTTGCAACCGATCGAGGTTGAGGGCAGCAATTCCCAGGTAGAGCATCGTTCGGGAGTGGGTGGAATCACGGCGCAGGGATTTCTGGAGCACGGAGAATGCACGAGTGGGCCGCCCCCTCCGCACATCGATAATGCCCATGCGGCGGTACACCGTGGCCGACGAGTCGCCCGTCGCGACGGTGCGGGCATAGGCACGGCGGGCCGTCCCCAACTTGTCCTGCTCGAAGGCAAGGTCGGCCTGCCGCCGCCAAAGCCGCGGATCGCCGGGCTGATGGTGAAGGGTCGAATCGACGACGCGCTGGGCAGCCGCGGGACGACCGGTGGCCCGGTGCAGACGGCTGAGAGAGAGGGCCACGTCTGCGGACTGGGGCAGGTGTCGGTGGGCCGACTGGAAGTGACGCCGGGCCGAATCAGTGGCCCCGAGTTCGAGAGCGCACTGCGCGAGACGCGCCCACCACTTGCCATTCGTGGAGTCGGTGCGCACCAGATGCCTGTACTGTGCCCGCGCCTCCTCCCAGCGCCGCGCCTGCCGGTACACCTCCGCGAGTGCCCGCCGCGCGGCGAGGTCGCTGGGCCGGGCCTCTAGCACCCGCCGCAGGGCCGAGGCAGCCCGCGGCCACTGGTACTGCGCCACGTAACTCTCCGCCAGGATGCGGTCGAGGGCCACTAGCGACCGGCCACACTCGGCGGCCATCACTCGGGCCCGTCGCAGGACTTTGATCGCCGCCGGGTGCTGTCCGCGCGCCTGCTCCGCCCGCCCTAGAAGCGTGTTCAACTGAATTGCCGCGGCTGTATCGGGGAACGAGCGGCGCCACTTTTGCGCGCGGCGAACGACCTCGTCGTACGCCCCCTCCACGTAGGCGGCCCGCAATCTCTGAGCGGGCCGCAGTCGACGAATCCCGGGCCCCTACGCCTCCCTCTCCCACCGAGTCGACCGGTGCCGCCATCGGGCCTGTCGGCTGCGAGGGGGGCCCGCTCGGCCCCGACCCGGCGCACCCCATAAGTGCCAAAACGCCCAAAAGAAGAATGCAAGCGACACAACGCATCGGCGTAGCAGTTTTGCCTGCCATTTTTACTACCTCAATAGTAGTAATCAGGTGCGAAATTTCCAACCCCCTCTCCCGAGCGCGGATCGGTCGGTCGTCAAGGCCGTGGGATCACTGCTTTCGCATCTATACCCCGCCCACTTGCCTCGTGCCCATGGCTTCATCGAACGCCACACCAGTCGTGACGGTGTTTCTCCGGCACCACGGCGAGGTGCTTCTCTTCCGGCGCAGCGACGACGTAGATTCGTACCCGGGGCAGTGGAGTGCCGTGACGGGCCATGTGGAGGATCAGGATCCGCGGGCATCCGCCCTGCAGGAGATCGAGGAAGAAACAGGGCTACAGGAACATGACGTCACGTTTGCACAGCAGGGCACGGCGTTCACGGTAGAGGATTCGGACCGGGACACCCCGTGGCAGGTGCATCCGTTCCTTTTCGACGCCGATACGCGATCGATCAAAACCAACTGGGAGACCGCGGAGGCCGAGTGGGACTCCCCCACCGTGATGCTCCGTCGCGACACGGTGCCGGACCTTTGGACCTCGTATCGCCGCGTGGCCCCGTCCATCCTCGGCGTCACGAACGACACGACGCACGGCTCCGCCTACCTTTCGCTCCGTGCCCTGGAGGTGCTGCGCGATCGAGCCGGTATGCTGGCGACGACCGACGGTGCCGGGATCGAAGACGCGCGCTCTCGTCTCGTGGCCACGGCCCATCGCCTGCTGGAGGCCCGCCCGTCGATGGCGGCACTGGCCAACCGCCTCCACCGCGTGATGCACACCAGTCGGCCCGAACTCTCCCCCATCACGGTTGAGACGAACGCCCACGAGGCCATTCAGGGCGCCCTGGCGGCCGACGCCAACGCCGCCGCGCAGGCCGCGGCGCAGGTTGGCGGGGCCCACGTGCTCACCCTCTCCCACTCCGGCACCGTCCTGGACGCCCTCCAACGCGCCGATCCTGCCCCCACCGTCACGATTGCGGTCTCGGCGCCCGGTGGCGAAGGTGTGGAGGTTGCCGAACGCCTCGCGAATGCGGGCCTCGACGTCACGCTTCTCCCCGATGCCGCCGGGGCCCGCCGCCTCAGCGAGGGCTCGATCGACGCGATGCTGGTGGGGGCCGACACGGTGCGTCCCTCCGGGGGTATCGTGAACAAGGTGGGCACCTACGGCGCCGCCCTCGCTGCTCATCGGGCCGACGTGCCGGTGTATGCTGCCTGTGCCACCGATAAAATCGCGGTCAAGGACGACGCATCGACCGACGAATCTGCCCCTATGCAGTCGGTGTACAATGGGCCGGTCGACCTGACGGTGTGGGCCCCCCGCTTCGATACCACCCCACCCGACCTCATTACCGGAGGCATTTTGACGGAGCGCGGTGCCTTGTCTCCGAGCGAGGTCCCCGCGGTGGCGGAGGAGCTCGCTGGGCTACGAACCTGGATGTAAGGGACCGTCCTGGCGCTGTACTTGCGCTTCCGAGGAAATCTCTACGGCACGTGCGCTCCAGCCTCACGCATCGGCCTCGCTTCTCAGGGCCTCTTCACGAACTGAACCCCGGGACGTTCGTTGATTCCTCCCCCTTCGCTTGGTATCCTGTGAAGGGACGGTGCGTTACGTTGCGTATTCTCTTGCCCGGTCGTCTAATGGCAGGACAGCGGCCTTTGGAGCCGTTAGTGGTGGTTCGAATCCACCCCGGGCAACTGTAAAAGGCGTTCTTCCCACCCCGAGTGCCTCCCTTTAGCCCGCCGTCCCTCCATGCGCGCTTCGAGCAACGACAATCGCGTCGCAATCTTCGGGGGCCGCTCAAATCCGGCTCTCGCCCAGAAAATTGCCGAAGCGTACGGCACCACCCTCGGTGACCTCACCATCCGTGACTTTGCCGACGGTGAGATCTACGTCCACTTCGAGGAGTCCATCCGGGGAGCCGACCTCTTCATCATCCAGAGCACCCATCCAAAGGCCGACAACTGGATGGAGTTGCTGCTTCTCATCGACGCCGCCAAGCGGGCATCGGCGGAGCGCGTGACGGCCGTGATTCCCTACTTCGGTTACGCCCGGCAGGAGCGCAAAGACCAGCCGCGCGTGTCGATCGCGGCGAAGCTCATGGCCAACATGCTCACGTCCGCCGGCGTAGACCGCATCCTCACGATGGAGCTCCACGCGGCCCAGATCCAGGGTTTCTTTGACGTGCCGGTGGACCATCTTTACGGCTCCACGGTCCTCATCGACCACGTGCGTCAGTTCGACCTCGACGATTTCGTGGTGCTGGCGCCGGACGTCGGCGGCCTCAAGATGGCTCGCTCCTACGCACAGCGCCTGGGCGTGGACCTCGCCCTCATCGACAAGCGTCGCCCGAGCCAGAACGAGGCGCGCGTGATGAACGTGATCGGCGAGGTGGAGGGCAAAAACGTCATTATTATCGACGACATCGTGGACACGGCTGGGACCCTCACCCGCGCCGCCAAAGCCCTCAAGGACTACGGCGCGCTCCGCATCATGGCCGCCTGCACGCATGGGCTCCTCTCCGGCCCCGCCTACGACCGCATTGAGGCCTCCCCCATCGAGCGCCTCATTATTACCGACACGATCCCCCTCAAACGACCATCGGACGACATTGAGGTAGTCACGGTCGCCAATCTGTTCGCGAAAGCCATCCGCCACATCTACACCGATCGGTCCGTCTCTACGCTCTTTACGGACTAGGGCACCGCGTACGCCCCCACGCTGGGAGGCGCAGAGATCCGCCCGGCGACCGTCTATTTTGCTTGAATCGGCGGTCCTCCCCCGGAACCTACCCGTGGACTGGTGCCTAGGAGATGTCTTGCACACAGAGGCGGTCTTCCGCCTTCGCCAGCCCCTGCGTTAACTCACTGGATCGAGCCCCGTCATGGACGCCCCTGTCGTTGAAGCCCAGTCGCGCGAGACCGGCTCGAAAGCCGCGCGCGAGATTCGTGAAAGCAACCGCGTGCCGTGCATCCTGTACGGTCGGACCATCGAGTCGACCCCGCTGCAGATTCCAATTGCCGCTCTAAACAAGCTCATCTACCGCCGCACGGCCCCAGTGGCCGAGGTGCAGATGGATGGCGAGTCCTGGAACTGCATCCTGAAAGACTACGACCTGCACCCGCTTACGGACCGTCCCCTGCATGCCGACTTCCAGGCCCTTGAGGAGGGCGATACAGTGACGCTCACGGTTCCGGTGCACTACGCCGGGATCCCGGTGGGGCAGCAGAACGGGGGCGACACGCAACAGATCGCCCGTGAACTCACGATCTCGGTACTGCCCGAAAACATTCCCTCGCAGATCGAGGTCGACATCACTGACTTAGAGATCGGCGACTCCATCCACGTCTACGATTTGGACGTCGGTTACGAGATCAAGACCCCGCAGAACCAGACGCTGGTGACGGTGGTGGCCCCGCAGATCGAGACCGCACCGACGACCGAGGAAGAAGAAGCCGAAGAAGAGGAGCTCGCCGAGGAGGAGATGGCCGAGGAGGGCGAAGCCGTCGAAGGCGCCGAAGAAGGCGAGGGCGAAGCACCCGCCGAGGGCGAAGAAGGCGACGAGCAGGAATATCAGCAGTAGCTCCCCTGCGGCGTCGCACCGGCATCGCGTCCGGCTCTCATTTCGTTTTTCTCCGCGAAGGGCGACCGGCTGGGTCGCCCTTTTCGCGTTCCCCACAGCCGCTGAGCTTGTATGTCTCCCCTGCTCGCCATCGGCCTCGGCAACCCCGGCGCCGAATACGAGGACACGCGCCACAACGTCGGACACCGCGTCATTGACGCACTGGCCGAACGCCTCGATGTGCCCCTCGACCACCAGCCGGACGCGCTGGTCGGCTGGGGCACGCACGAGGGGGCGGAGCTTGGACTGGCGGTGCCCCTTACCTACATGAACCGGAGCGGCGACGCTGTGGAGGCCCTGCGGGCACACTATGACCTGTCCGCCGACCACCTACTTGTCATTGTCGACGACCTGCACCTCCCCGTCGGCACCATTCGGCTGCGCCCATCCGGCAGCAGCGGCGGCCACAACGGCCTCGCCCACGTCGCCCAGCGGCTCGGGACTACCAACTTCCCCCGACTCCGCATCGGCATTGGGGACGACTTTCCCGACGGCCGCCAGTCCGACTACGTCCTCTCCCCTTTCACTCCCGACCAGGCCCCCGCGGCCGAGACGGCCCTCCAAGACGCCGTGGAAGCCGTCCTTGCGGTGGCCGCAACCGATCTGGACACGGCCATGAATCAGTTCAACTGAACCCCACCCCCAATGAAAAATCCCGACCGGGGTGCTCCCGGCCGGGATCTATTCTACGGGGACAGGGCGATTGCTAGCCCAGGAGGTAGGCAAAAAGGGGCAGGAAGATGACGGCCACCTTGCCCATGAGCTTGATGAGTACATTGAGGGACGGCCCCGCCGTGTCCTTCAGGGGGTCGCCCACCGTGTCGCCCACCACGGAAGCCTTGTGCGCCTCGCTGCCCTTGCCTCCGTGGACACCCGATTCGATGTACTTCTTGGCGTTGTCCCAGGCCCCGCCGGCGTTGGACATGAAGATGGCCGTGAGGAAGCCGGCCATGAGCACGCCCGCGAGGAGTCCCGCAAGCGCCTCGACCCCAAGGGCCGGAATCGCACCCACGACGACCGGCGCCACGAGCACAACGATGCCGGGCAGCATCATTTCACGGAGCGCCGCCCCCGTCGTAATGTCCACGCAGCGGGCGTAGTCGGGCTTCGTCTCACCGCTGCGCACCCCCTCAATCTCGTCGAACTGGCGCCGCACCTCGTTCACCACGGCCGCCCCGCCCCGGCTAATCGCGTGGATGCCAACCGACGACAGATAGAACGTAAGCATGGCCCCTAGGAGCAACCCAACCAGGACCGCCGGGTTCATGAGGTTGACCCCGGCGTCCAGCGACAGCAGCCCCAGTGCCGCCGCCTCCGAGAAGTAGGTGGCCAGCCACGCCAGGGCGGCCAGCGCCGCCGAGCCGATGGCGAACCCTTTCCCGATGGCCGCGGTGGTATTGCCGGCCGAGTCGAGTGCCTCGCAGCGCTCTCGCACGTCCTCCCCGAGGTTGGCCATCTCCGAGATGCCCTGCGCGTTGTCCGTAATAGGGCCGTACGCGTCGGTAGACAGCACCACGCCGAGCGTCAGCAACATGCCCAGCGACGCCAGTGCGATGCCGAAGAGGCCGCCCAAGTAGAATGCCGTGAGCGTGGCGGTGGCCACCGCCAGGGCCGGCACCACCGTGCTCAGCATGCCGGTGCCCAGCCCTTCGATAATCGTCGTCGCGGCGCCCGTCTGGGCGGATTCCGCGATCTTCTTTACCGGGCTGTACTCCGAGGTGTAGTACTCGGTTGCCTTCCCGATTACGACGCCCGTGATTAGGCCCGACAGGATGGCCAGGAAGAGCGCCCACCGCACGTCCATCCCCGCCTCTGCGTCCGAAATCACCGTGGCCGCCGATTCGCCGCTCGGAATGAGCCAGAAGATCAGCCCGAGTGCGAGCAGGCTCGTGAGTACATTGGCAACGGTCGTGCCTCGGTTCAGCGCCGATCGCGCGTTGGCGGCTTGCTGTTCGTAGGACACGTCGTCCCCGCCCGAGGTGCTCACGAAGAAGTACCCAATGATCGACGACACGATGCCGAGAACGCCGAAGAGAAACGCAATCTTCAGGCCGAGTTCCTCGAAGCCAAGCCCCGGAAAGGCCCCCGCAAAGTCCACCTCGGCCCCGAGGAACATGGTGGCCGCCACGGCGGAGACGTACGACTCGTAGAGGTCGGAGCCCATGCCGGCCACGTCGCCTACGTTGTCGCCCACGTTGTCGGCAATCACCCCCGGGTTTCGGGGATCGTCCTCCGGAATGCCGGCCTCAACCTTGCCCACCACGTCGGCCCCCACGTCGGCGGACTTGGTGTAGATGCCACCGCCCACGCGCAGAAAGAGTGCCACGCAGGAAGAACCAAAGGCGTAGCCGAGCCAAGCGTGGCTGTGCTCCGGGAAGAGTGCGTAGATGACTGCGAGCCCGAGCAGTCCGAGCCCCACGACGGAGAAGCCCATCGTGGAACCGCCCGAATAGGCAATGTTCAGCGCCTTGGCAAAACTGTTTTGGGCAGCGTGGGCCGTGCGGCCGTTCGACTTGGTGGCAATCCACATCCCGATCCAGCCAGCCAGCGCGGAGGCCACTGTGCCCACAAGAAACCCGATGGTGGTGGGCAGGCCCGTCTCGGGCATAAAGTACAACACCAGCGCCACGACGACGGCGAAGATAGAGAGATTGCGGAACTCACGAGTCATAAACGTTTTCGCCCCGGCCTGAATGTCACGCGAAAGCTCCTGCACGCGATCATTCCCGGCATCCTGACGCAGGATGTACTGGACGAGGTAAAAGGCAAAGGCGAGCGCCAGCAGCGAGGCAATGCCCGCCACGAGCGGCGCGTTGGCGACGATAGACTGCTTCAGCACGACGAAAGGAAAGACTGTTAGCTGTGTTCGAGCGAAGTGGGGCAGGCTTGGGGGTCGAGCGACGCCCTGCCACACGCGGCGCTCAGGCGACCACGCCCCTGTGCCCCCTACGGAGGGAGGGCACGACCAGGAAGCGTTGTATGAAATTCTTCGGGGCGCCGCGCAACAATGTTTTGGTGTGAGAGTCCTTAGAATCCCTGCTAGCGGCGAGGAACGCAACCGTGAGCGCGCATTCTCCCGTTTTTTGCCGTTGCTTCTTTCCAAGTTAGGACGTCCCCCAGAGTCAGGGAGCCCCATGCCCCAGGCCCGGCTCGTCCTTTTCATTCGTGGGCGGGATTTCCTACATTAGAGACTCCTCCCTCCCCGGTTGGCCCGGAGCCCGATCCGGGATCCGGACTGCCCAAACGCACTTTCTCCGCACGGTACACGACCGACTTACTCATGGCGCACGTTGACGTTGAAATGCCCAAGATGGGCGAAAGCATTACCGAAGGCACCGTCATCGCCTGGCACAAGCAGCCGGGCGATGCGGTGGAACAGGACGAGATTCTTCTGGAGATTGGCACCGACAAGGTCGACACGGAAGTCCCCTCTCCCGAGGGCGGCGTGCTGACCGAGACGCTCGTGGAGGAGGGCGATACCGTGGAGGTGGGGACCATCATCGCTCGCGTCGAAACGGAGCCCGAGGCGGCCGAGGCAGAGTCGTCAAGCGAACCGCCCGCCGCAGACTCGGAGACGGAAACGACCGCCGAAGAACCCTCGGAAACGCCGGCCTCGGATGCCGACGACACGGACACGGCGACGGCCGAGCCGGAAGAATCCACTGCCCCCGGCACGGACACGGGCGGCGAAGAGGTGGAGGTCGTGATGCCCAAGATGGGCGAAAGCATCACGGAGGGCACCGTCATTGCCTGGTATAAAGATCTCGGCGAGCGGGTCGTCGTGGACGAAACCCTGCTCGAAATTGGCACCGACAAGGTCGATACGGAAGTCCCCTCGCCGGCGGAGGGCGTCCTTACCGAAAAGCGTGTGGAAGAGGGAGAGACCGTGGAAGTGGGAACCGTGATCGCTATTCTGGCCGCCGAAGCCGAGGCGGACACCACAGCGCCCTCGGCCCCCGAATCCCCGGCGGCCGAGGCGGACGGCGGGGCCGACACCGAATCGGCGTCGGCGGATGTCGAGGAGACGGACCTCTCCCCCACGACGCCCTCTGGGGATGGGGCGATGCCCGCTGAGGAGCCCGAGACGGCCCCGGAAGAAACCATCAAGCGTCGCGGTTCGGACGGCCGCTTCTACTCCCCCCTGGTCCGCTCGATTGCCAAGGAGGAGGGCCTCCGCATGAGCGAACTGGAGTCGCTGGAGGGGTCCGGACGGGGCGGTCGCGTAACGAAGGAGGACGTCATGGCGTACCTCGAGGAACGAGAGGAAGCCCCGACCGAGACAGCGGCACCGGCGACGGCCCCCGAGCGCCCGCCGCGTCCCAGCGCTCCCTCCGAAGGCCAACCGGCCCGCCCGGATTATTCCGTGGGTGAGGGCCCGAACGCGGACGAACTAAAACAGCAGTACGGCGACCGCATCGAGGTCCAGCCGATGGACCGGATGCGGAAGATGACCGCCGAGCACATGGTGCGGTCGAAAGCCACCTCCGCCCACGTCACCTCCTTCGCCGAGGCCGACGTGACGGGCCTGGTGCGCCTCCGCGAGCGGCAGAAGGAGGCCTTTATGGAGCGGGAGGGCGTCAAGCTTACCTACACCCCCTTCTTTGTAAAAGCCGCCGTGGAAGCCCTTCGGGAACACCCCACCCTCAACGCCAGCGTGGAGGGGGATAAGATCGTGCTCAAGAAGGACTACCACGTGGGCGTTGCGGTGGCCATCGGCAACAAGGGCTTGCTGGCCCCCGTCATCCGCAACGCCGGCGACTACAACGTGACCGGGCTGGCGCGCAAGGCCGCCAACATGGCGGAGCGGGCCCGCAACAAGGAGCTCCAGCCCGACGAGCTACAGGGCGGCACGTTTACCGTCACCAACATTGGATCGCTCGGATCGCTCATGGGCACGCCCATCATCAACCAGCCGCAGGTGGGCATTCTCGCCACCGGCGCCATCCAGAAGCGGCCGGTCGTGGTGGAGGATGAGGACCTGGGCGACGCCATCGCGGCGCGGCACATGATGTACCTCTCCCTCAGCTACGACCACCGGATCATCGACGGGGCCATGGGCGCCAGCTACCTGCAGCACGTCGTGGCCGAGCTCGAATCCTTCTCCGGCGACGAGGACCTGTTTTAGTACGGGTTTCCCCTTCTCAACGTCGGAGTCCACTTCGACCGATCTGCCCGTCACCGAGGCAGTCGTCAGGCGCAAAGAGGTTCAAGGTTGAAGGTTGCGGCTGAGAGATGCCTCTGAAGACGTAGAAGCGAGGCCGCTGGATGGGGCCGATTCCTATAACTCGGTGCGCATCACCGCATCACCTACCGCTCGCTCTTCAACCTTCAACCCTACACCCCCCAAATCATCCAGATGCCCCCGCAGGTCGCGAGCGCAAGGAGCACCTGGAGCGGCGCCCCGGCCCGCACGAAGTCGGTAAAGCGGTAGCCACCCGGGCCGTAGACCATGAGGTTGGTCTGATAACCGATCGGCGTAAGCAGGGCCCCGCTCGCGGCAAACGTGACGGCTAGAACGAAGGAAAACGGATCGGCCCCGGTAATCTGCGCCGCCTCCACAGCCATCGGTATCATCAGGATGACGCTGGCATTGTTGCTGATGAGTTGGGTGACGAAGCTCGTGAAGACGTAAAAGACGAACAGTAGCGCCAGCGCCGGCAGCCCCTGCGACAGCTGGGTCATCCCCTGGGCCAGATACGCCGCCGTGCCGGACCGCTCCATCGCCATGCCAAGCGGGATGAGCCCGGCCAGGAGAAAAATCACGCTCCAATCCACCGCCTCGTACACCTCATTGGGCCGTACGCATCCGGTGGCCACCATGGCCACCACCCCGCCCAGGGCCGACACCAGAATCGGCATCACCTCCAGGGCGGCGAGCCCCACCACCAGCCCGACGATGCCGAGCGCGAGCGGGAGCTTTTCACTGCGGAATGAGCCCTCATCCTCGTCCTGCACGACCACGAAGGTGCGGTTCCGCTCGAACTGATCCACGGCTGGGCCAGAGGCCTGCACCAGCAGCGTGTCGCCGCCCCGCAGCGGCATCGCGTCAATTTCGTCGTAGAGCAGCTTCCCAGAGCGGCGCAGGGCCAGCACTAGGGCGTCGTACCGCTGCGCGAACTGAATGGAGCGGAGCGTCTCTCCGATGATCGGGTTGTCGGAGAGCAGCACGATCTCGATGAGGACCTCCTTCTCCTGCTCAATCTCGACGTCTTTCTGCGTGATCTTCGTGTGCACCACCGGCTCCAGATTCTGGGTCTGCATCAACTCCACCAGCGCGTCGCGGCTCGTCCGGAGCAAGAGCACGTCGCCGGGCCGGAACTGCTTGGGCCCGAGGGGAGCGGCAAATGCTTCCCCGTCGCGACGCATTTGCACGACGTCGACATCCAGGCCCAACTGGGCCAATCCCTGCCGCACCGTAGTCCCCACCAGGGGCGACGTCTCCGCGACCACCACCTCCGTCAGGTAGCCGCTCATCTCAAACTCGTCGGTCAGGTCCTCCTCCGGCTTGATGCGTTCAGGGAGCAGGCGATGGCCCACCGCCACCAGGTACACGACGCCCGTCGCCAGCACGATCGCACCCAGCGCCGTAAACTCGAACATCGAGAAGGGACGGTTCAACAGTCGCGCACTCACGTCGCTCGCCAGGATGGAAGTGGAGGTGCCGATCAGCGTGAGCATCCCGCCCAGCATGGACGCGAAGGAGATGGGCATCAACAGCTTCGACGGAGAGATCTTTGTCTTGCGGGCCATGTTGACGGCCATCGGTATCATCATGGCCACGACGGGAGTGTTGTTGATCACTCCGGCGGTGGTCCCCGAGAGCCCGATGAGCGCGCTGTACTGCTTGTAGAAGCTGCCCTCTGCCCACTCCACAATTGCATTGCCCACACGGCGGAGCACCCCTGTGCGCCGGATGCCCTCGCTGAGAATAAACATGGCGAGCACTGTAATCGTCGCCGGGCTCGCAAAGCCCGAGATGCCGTCGGCCGGCCCTACCCCTGTCCACGGCTCCAGCAACACGACCGCCACGATGACCCCCAGGGCGGTCATGTCGATCGGGATAACCTCCGTGATAAAGAGAACGAGGACGACAGCAATGAGCCCGAGGACGACGAACATGTCGACCGTAAAGACGGGCGCCGCTTGGGCGAGAAGAAGTTCGGGCACGGGAATGGAAGGATGCGTCGGGCACAACGAATGGGGATGAAGACGAAGAATCCCCCACACATGGTGATGGGACCGAGCCGAAGACGCAACACCTAAAGAAAAGCCTCGCGAAATTCTCCCATGTGCCCGCCTTCCCTTCAGCCGGAATGCTCCCTACGCCGGAACGACCCCCATCGTGCCGGCAGGAATACTCACTGGGACGACGGCCAGTGCTCTCGAACCCATCAGACCGGCAGCGGTTTGCAGCAGGCACGTGCTCTGATCTGGCCTCCTGCGTGCCATGTCTTCCGAATCTTCGTCGTCGTCCTCCGAATCGTCAGGGTCGATTCCGGCGCCCCCCGACGAATCGTCTCCGCCCCCCCCGACCTCACCGTCCGGGTCGCACTGGGCGCGAAGCACCGTCTTCGAGATGGTCCTCATCGCGGGGGGCGTCGTGCTCTTTCTCGTGATGCTGTACGAGATGAACACGCCCCCGCGGGAAGAGGTCTTTCTCACCCCCCCGCTGGTGGGGCTGGCCGGAGTGGTCTTGCTCTGGCCCCTTCGGCACCACAAAGTTGTGCGGGCGCTTCTCCTCTCGGGCGGACTGTTGTTGCTGCTCTGGACGCTGGACAAGGTGAGCCGCGTCCTCGTCCCGTTCGGGGCCGTGTATCTGCTGGCATACCTGCTCAATCCGCTCGTCAAGCGCCTAAAGCGTCACTACCAAGTGCCTCGGTGGGGCTCGTCTCTCCTCATCACGGGCCTCGTCGTTGGGGTCTTCGTTCTATTCATTCTCATCCTGGCCCCCAATATTGCGAATCAGACCCAGGCACTGTCCGATCGCGTCGTGGCGACGGTACAGCACCTGCGCACCTGGCTGGAGGCGTCGACTGTGCTGGATACACTGGAAAGCGCCGGGTTTCTGAAGAAGCAGGAAGTGATTACACAGCTCCAGGCCCTGATCAAAAATCAGGCCGGCCGACTCCCCGGCGCTCTCGAGAACCTTGCTTCGTCCTTCGGCTCGTTCCTGGGCATCGTGACGCTCTTGGCCCTCGTGCCGGTTATTTTGTTTTACACCCTCAAAGACTACCCACGGGTCCAGACGGCCCTCGTGGATCTCTTCCCCACGGCGGGCGGACGGCGGGACTACCTCGTGGAGGCCGGCAGCATCGTGGGACGGTATTTCCGCGGACAGTTGCTCATTAGCACCATCGCGGCGGTGAACGTGTCGGTGCTCCTGTTTTTGTTCAACATTCCGTTCTGGCTGCTCATTGGGCTGCTCGCGGGGTTGCTCAACCTGATCCCGCAAATCGGCGCCCTCATCACCATGGTCGTAGGCGCGCTGGTGGCCCTCGTGCTCGGGAGCTGGACCAAGGCCCTCATCGTGATTGCCGTCCTGCTCGGCGAAAGTGTGCTCGAACAGAGCGTACTGACCCCCAACATCCTCAGCTACCAAGTGGGCCTACACCCGCTTCTCGTCCTGTTTTCGCTGTTGGTGTTCGGGACGCTGCTCGGTGTGTTTGGGCTCTTGATTGCTGTGCCGGTGACAACCATCTTGGTTACGGGCTACCGGGCCTACCGGGAGGAATTGACGCTCGACCTCAGCGAGTACGTGGCCTCGTAAATCCCATAACGCCTGCATGGGCAACAGGCAACCTACGATTCGATGAACCGTAGGGGGCCTCCGACAATCTAGCCAAGAACATGTGTGCCCTTTGCACTTTCGTCAAGGCGGCCCGACCGCGATCGCGTTCGGGGCCCCGCCTGTTTTCTCCGCAGCCCCGCCGTCACCGTGACGCGCACCTTCCGGTCTTCCCGCACGTACCATCCCAGCTACTCCCTGCTCGGGCGGGCAGTCCGGGCATGGGTCGGCGATCGACTGCGGGGCGAGGCACTCTTTATCGTGGTCCTCGTGGCACTGAGCCTGCTCGTGCTCATGAGCCACTACCTGGGGTGGGCGCTCCTCAAACCGGTGCTTACCGCCAACCCCTCGTGGCAGGCCCTGTTCTGGGGGGGGCAGGTGGTCTCAGTGCTCGCGCTGGCGGGGATCGGCCTGGTCGGGTTCCGCCCGGCGGTGCGCGTGGAGTGTCGCCCAGACACCGTAACGCTGACTCAGGGCCCCCGCACCTGCACGCTGCCGTACGCCTCCGTGGAGGCGGTCGATCGCATCTCGGCCCGCCGCTACCATCGCCACTACCGTCGCTACGCGGCCACGCGCTTCTTTGTGGGAGCACTGTCGGACGAAGTGCTCCTGCTCCGAGCCGGGGACGGGCCGGTCGTGATCGGGCTGTCCGAGGCGGACGCCCAGACTGCCCTGTTCGAGCACCTCAAGGCCGCCTGCTCGTCGTCGCCGGCGCCGGTAGCACGGGCCCAACCGCACGGATGATCACGCCAGGCGAGCGCGCTTGTTGAGGTAGGCCATCAGGGCCGTGTCGTAGGGTTCGTTGGTGTCAAGCTCCGCAAAGTCGATGTCGTGCTCCAGGCAGCTGCGCCGGAACGTTTCGGTGAAATGCGCCACGGCCTCTGTATAATGGTCGCGCAGTTGGGCGGGGCGGAGCGAGACCTCCTCCCCGGTCTCCACGTCCCGAAAGAGCATGGGCCGCTCCGGAAACCGAAATTGACGCTCGGTCTGTCCCTCCAGGACGTGAAAGACAATCACCTCGTGCCCGCGGTGACGAAGGTGCCGCAGGGCGCGCAGGAGATCGTCGTGGGCCGCAATGTTCTCGAACAGGTCCGTAATCACCACAACGAGGGACCGGCGCTTGACCCGCTGGGCCACCTCTTCGAGCGCCGCCGCGGCGCTGGTACGCTCTCCCTCGGGCTCTCGTCCATGGATCCGTTCGAGGGCCACGAGGAGCTGCCGCAGGTAGCCTTGCGTGGCCTTGGGCGGTCGAAACGTGTGCACCGATTCGTCGAACCCAATGAGGCCCGTCGCGTCGCGCTGCTTGAGCATCAGGTTGTGGAGCCCCGCGGCGAGATAGGCCCCGTAGTCGAGTTTCGAAAGTCCTCCCTCGCCCTGGTAGCGCATCGAGGCAGACGTGTCGAGGACGACGTAGTTACGGAGGTTCGTTTCCTCCTCGTACTGCTTGATAAAGTAGCGGTCTGTCTTGGCGTAGACCTTCCAGTCGACGTGGCGGAGCTCGTCGCCGGGATTGTAGGGCCGGTGCTCGGCAAACTCGACCGAGAAGCCGCGATAGGGACTGCGGTGCAGGCCGGTGATAAAGCCCTCGACGATGAGACGGGCCCGCAGCTCCATCGTGTCGAGTTGGGAGATCACGACGGGATCGAGGTAGCGGCGGGCGGCGTTGGACTCGGCCATGAACGGGCAGGGGAGTCAGGGTACAAGGGTGGGCTCGTTAGAAAGTTTGTCCGATGTTCAGTTCCTTACGAACGGCCGCCGGCCCACGACAGCCCCTTCCCCAGCCGGAATCCCGCCGCACACTGTCGCCCGCACCGATGTAGCTCCCCCCATGGCGTCCGACGACCGCATCAAGGCGCAACTGATGACCGCCCGCGACCTCGGGCGAACGCTGGACCGCATGGCCCAGCAGATCCTCGAACCCATCGACCCGGACGGCCCGCCGGCCCCCGCCGACGCCCATGCGTTCGTGGGGATGCAGACCCGGGGCGTGCACCTGGCCCGCCGGCTCCAAACGCGCCTCCAGGAGCAGGCCGGCATTGAGCTGCCCCTCGGTCTCCTGGATGTCACCATGTACCGCGACGACGTGCGCCTGCGGCTGGAGCAGCCCCAAATTCAGACCACGCGCATTCCGTTCGACGTCACCGACCGCCACCTCGTACTGGTGGACGACGTGGTGTTTACGGGGCGCACGGGCCGCGCCGCGCTCGACGCCCTAATGGACATGGGCCGCCCTGCCTCCGTCCAGTTCCTCACCATCATCGACCGGCAACATCGCGAGCTGCCCATTGCCCCCGACATCGTGGGGCGCACGGTGCCCACCCTCCCCGACGAAGACGTGAAGGTTCGCGTGCAGGAGGTCGACGAGGAGGACGGGGTGTGGATGGTTCAAGCCCCCGCCGCCCGCCGGACCGACGACGATGCCCGCTGAGCGGCAGTGTTATCGCTACTCTTCCCTACGCCGTCGATTTCTCCAACCCATGGCCGTCCCNGATCCCCCCGATGCGCCAGAGCGCCCCGCCCCACTCCGCCACCGGCACCTGCTGGATCTTTCCACCTACGAGGCCACCGAGCTCCGCCACCTGCTGGATACGGCGCAGGAGTTTCGGACCGTGCTGGACCGTCCGATCCGGCAGGTCCCCACCCTGCAAGGGACCTCGGTGGCCAGCCTCTTCTTCGAGCCGTCCACGCGGACCAAACTCTCGTTCAGCCTCGCCGCCGGGCGCCTCTCCGCCGAAACCGTGAGCCTGTCGAAGTCCGGCTCGTCGGTCACGAAGGGCGAGACGCTCAAGGACACGGCCCGCAACGTGGAGGCCATGAAGGTGGACGTGGTCGTCCTTCGGCACTCCTCCCCCGGCGCCCCGCACTTCCTCGCCCGCTGCACGGACAGCGTCATCGTCAACGCCGGCGACGGTGCCCACGCCCACCCTACGCAGGCGCTGCTCGACGTGCTGACGATGCGCGAGCACGTCGATACGTTTAAAGACCTGAACGTCTCCATCATCGGCGACATCACGCATAGCCGCGTGGCCCGCTCCAATGTGCAGGCGCTCACCACGCTCGGGGCGCAGGTCACCCTCTGCGGGCCGGCGACCATGCTGCCGGTGGGCATGGAGGACGCGATGGACGTGCGCACCACGACGCGGCTTGAGGCCGCACTCGACGGCTGTGACATCGCGATGGCCCTGCGCATCCAGATGGAACGCCAAGACGAGGGCCTCTTCCCCAGCACCCGCGAGTACCACCACCAGTTCGGCATCACCACCGATCATCTGCGCCGCCACCCCGATCTGCTCATCATGCACCCGGGACCGGTGAACCGCGGCATCGAGCTGTCCGACGCGGTGGTGGACCACGAGCGGGCCATTATCCTGAGCCAGGTGACCAACGGGGTGGCCCTGCGGATGGCCGTCCTCTACCTGCTGGCCCCACAGCGCGAGGAGGCGTAGTCGCCTCTCCCCTCGACGCCTTCGCATACGGGCCGCTCGAACTCCGCCCTGCACCCCGCCCGTTACAGGCCCCATTCCCCAACATTCTCGTAGCGGATACCCCCGCGGCGTCCGCGGGGAAACGCTGACGTGACACATGCGGCGCGGCGGGAACCATTGAATGGATGCGCGTTTCGGGCATCGCCGTGTGCCTTCGACCATCGAGACCTCCGTGGGGCAGTTGCTTTCGCCCTGGTTGTTCTACCACTCGCCCAATGCCCATGCCCGACCCGTCCTCGCTCGTCCAGTTGGAGGCCCTCACCAAAACCTACCGCGAAGGCGACCAGGACCGCACAGTGCTGCGCGACGTGTCGCTCCAACTGGATCGGGGCGCGTTTTCGGTGCTCATGGGACGCAGCGGCGCCGGTAAGAGCACACTTCTGAATCTGATTAGTGGCATCGACCTGCCCACCTCCGGCCACGTGCGCATCGGCGGCACCGACCTGACGACGATGTCCGAAACGGAGCGCACGAAATTCCGGCGGGCGAACATTGGGTTTGTCTTCCAGTCGTTCAACCTCATCTCGACGCTCACCGTGGGCGAGAACGTGCGGCTGCCCCTGGAACTATCGGGCCAGACGCCGCGGACCGATCAGGACCGTGCCCGCACGATGCTGGAGCGAGTGGGCATTGCCGACCGGGCCGATGACTTTCCCGACCGGCTGTCGGGGGGGGAGCAGCAGCGCGTCGCGGTGGCGCGAGCCCTGGCCCACGAGCCGCTCCTCGTACTGGCCGACGAACCGACGGGCAACCTCGACTACGAGACAGGACAGGAGGTGCTCAGCCTCCTCGGCAGTCTCGTACAGGACACCGACACCACCCTCCTCGTGGCCACCCACGACCCCGAAGTTCTTCCCCGAGCCGACCGCGTGCTGCATCTCCGCGGCGGAGTCCTCCGCGACGAGGTGCCCGAGTACATAGGGACAAGCCGCCAGGCATAAACGACGAACGAACGCCACGGCTGTGCCGCCGCGCCCGTCCCGCCTTCTTTGTGCCACACTTCTTCTTACTCTGCGCACGATGTCGCTTCTCCAGCGCTCCAGTCGCCGCTACCTCACGCGCCACCCGTGGCTGATGGGCCTCTCGGTCCTCGGGGTGGCCATTGGCGTGGCCGTGGTCGTCGCTATCGACTTGGCCAATACGAGCGCAAGCCGGGCCTTCCAGCTGTCCGCAGAAACGGTAACAGGAACAGCCACGCATCAGGTAGTGGGCACCGGCGAGACGCTCGACGACGACGTGTACCGTCGCCTGCGCGAGGCGGGGGTCCGTCCCTCGGCGCCCGTCGTGGAGGGGTATGGGACGCTGCGGCGGGGCGATCGCACCTTTCAAGTGATCGGGATCGACCCGCTGGCAGATGCCGCCTTTCGGCCCTATCTGGGCACCGGCGCGTCGGGCGACCTGGATCTGGGCACGTTCATGACGCAGGACGTGGCCCTGATGAGTGCGCCCACGGCCGCCGACCTGGCGGTGTCGTCGGAGGACACGCTCCGGGTAGAGATCGAGGGGACGACGCATGCCGTCGCCGTGGCGGGCCTCATCGAGCCCCGCAATGAACGCACACGGCGGGCCGTGGCAAATCTGCTGGTGGTGGACGTGTCGACGGCCCAGCGCCTCTTCGGACAGGACGGGCGGCTGAGCCGGATCGACCTCCTGGCGCCCTCCGATGATGCGGCCCGGGCGGTATACCTGGATGGCGTCCGTCGTGCCCTGCCCGACGGCGCGCGTCTCCAGCGGTCGGACACTCGCACGGAGACGGTGACGCAGATGACGGAGGCGTTCGACCTCAACCTAACGGCCCTAAGCTTGCTGGCGCTCATCGTGGGCGCGTTTCTCATCTACAACACCATGACCTTCTCGATTGTCCAGCGGCGCGGCCTGTTGGGACGCCTGCGGGCGCTGGGGGTGACGCGAGGACAGGTCTTTCGGCTCGTGCTGGGCGAGGCCGCCGTGCTGGGCCTCGTGGGGAGTGCACTGGGACTGCTGCTAGGAGTGGTGCTGGCGTCGGGGCTGGTGCAGCTACTGGCGCAGACGATTAACGACCTGTACTTTGTGGTGGAGGTGAGCGAGGTGACGGTGGCGCCCTGGACGCTGGCGAAAGGGGCCCTGCTGGGCCTGGGGACGACCCTTTTGGCCGCCCTGCCGCCGGCGCGCGAGGCTACCAACGCACCGGTCAGCACCGTTCTGCGGCGCTCCACGCAGGAGGCAGCCCTGCGCCGCTGGGCGCCGTGGTGGGCCGGAGTCGGCGTCCTCGTGATGGGCGGCGGGGGCCTCTTGCTCCTGGGCACGCAACAAAGCATCTGGGCGGGATACGGCGCTCTTTTTTGCCTTCTGGTGGGGGCGGCGCTCCTCACGCCACTAGCTGTGGTGGCCCTTGCGAGCGGGGCGCGCCCCTTGCTCGGTCGCCTCACGGGCGTGATCGGGCGGATGGCGGCACGTGGCGTCGTCACCAATCTGAGCCGCACCGGTGTCGCCATCGCGGCCCTCACCGTCGCCATCGCCGCCACCGTGGGCGTCGGCATTATGATCGATAGCTTCCGCGGCACCGTCTCGGACTGGCTAGAGCAGTCGCTGCAGGCGGATGTCTACGTGCAGCCGCCGAGCCTTGTCTTCCGGCGCTCCACCGCCACCCTCGACTCGTCGGTCGTCCGCCGGCTGCGGGCCGTGGAGGGCGTAGCCGGCGCGTACTCGGTGCGGCGTGTGCGGGTGCAAGCCCGGGTGGGCCCGACCGAATTGGTGGCCGTGGAGCCCGGGCCGGAGACGGAGGACATCTACCAATTCAGGGACGGCAGGCCGGACACCGCATGGCCCGCCGTGCGAACCGGGGCGTCGGTGCTCATCTCCGAGCCCTACAGCTACCGCTATGACCTGGGCGTGGGGGATTCCCTGCGGCTGCAGACGGACCGCGGACAACGGCCGTTCGCCATCCGGGGCGTGTACTACGACTACGGCTCCGACCTCGGGGTCGTCCTCATGAGCCGCTCCACCTACGAACAGTATTACGACGACCGGGGCGTCTCAGGGCTCGCCTTCACCGCCGCCGACACCACCTCCGTCGATGCCCTCATCGCCGACATGCGCGCCTCGGTGGCGGGGCTCCAGGACGTGCTCATTCGGTCAAACAGGGCGCTGCGCGAGACCTCGATGCGCGTCTTCGATCGCACGTTTACCATCACGACCGTGCTCCGCCTGCTCGCGATTGCGGTGGCATTTATCGGGGTGCTAACGGCCCTCATGGCGCTGGCGCTGGAGCGACGACGGGAGATGGGCGTCCTGCGCGCCACCGGCATGACGCCGCCGCAGGTGGGGGGGTACCTCACGTTGCAGTCGAGCCTGATGGGGGCCATCGCGGGCATTCTGTCCCTGCCGCTCGGCTACGTGTTAGCGTACGTCCTGGTCTTCGTCATCAACAAGCGCTCGTTCGGGTGGACGCTCCAGCTCAGCGTACCGGCCGATGTACTGATGCAGGCGCTCGTGTTGGCGGTGGTAGCCGCTCTTCTCGCCGGACTCTATCCTACGTGGCGCATGGCGCGGGCAAGCCCGGCCCTGGCGCTGCAGGACGGCTAGGCTGCACCTCGCGAGTCCGCAGAGCCCTGAACCGCCCCCTGTCCCCACCGTTCAGCGCATTGCATTGCCTCAAAACCCCTCGCCTTCGATGTCCCGCTCCACCACCCTGATCGCCATTCTGACGGGGACGCTTCTCGCCCTGGGCCTCGGCGCCTACTGGCTCACGGCCGCGTCCGATGCGACCGACCTCCAGACCTCCCTGTCGGTCAGCGAGGCGATGGGGAGCGACACCACCGGCTACCGCCGCGCCACGAAGGTGCGCCCCTTCACGTTCCCGGCGGACCACGGCCCCCACCCGGGCTACAAAACGGAGTGGTGGTACGTCACCGGCAACCTCACCGGCCCGGAGGCACAGTCCTACGGCTATGAATTCACCCTCTTTCGCATTGGCCTCACGCCCCCCGACGCCGCCCCCGACTCGACGCCCTCCGACTGGCGGACAAACCAGTTGTACATGGGCCACTTTGCCGTCACGGACGGGACCTCGGAGACCTTCCACGCCTTCGAGCGCTTTCAGCGGGGCGGGGCGGGCCTCGCGGGCGCCCAGGCGAACCCATTCCGCGTGTGGCTGGAGGACTGGTCGATGGCCAGCACCGGTGCCTCTACCTTCCCAGTGCAGCTCCATGCCCAGACCGAGGGCGTGGGCGTGAATCTCACCCTCGATCCCACCAAGCCGCGCGTGCTGCAGGGCGACCGCGGTCTCAGCCAGAAGGGGCCCGGCGCCGGCAATGCCTCCTACTACTATTCCTACACGCGCCTGGCCACGGAGGGCACGGTCACGCTCGACGGCGACACGCTGTCGGTGTCCGGCCAGAGCTGGATGGACCGGGAGTGGAGCACCTCCGCCCTCGGCCCCGATCAGGAGGGATGGGACTGGTTCTCGTTGCAACTCGACGACGGGCGCGACCTCATGTACTATCAACTCCGGCGGACGGACGGCACCCCCAGCGCCTTCAGCGAGGGCGTGATCGTAGCCCCGGACGGGTCCACCACAACACTCAGTCGTTCGGACGTGTCCCTGGAAGTGCTCGACACGTGGACCTCGCCGGACGGCACGCACACCTATCCGGTGGAGTGGACCCTGCGCGTGCCCGGCAAAGACATCGACCTCCACGTCATTCCCCTCTTTCCGGACCAGGAGCTCAACGTGTCCGTCCGGTACTGGGAGGGCGCCGTCCGGGTGGAGGGCTCCACCTCCGGTCGCGGCTACGTGGAGATGACGGGGTACGGCGAGAGTCCGGGCTCTCCCGTTTCGTAGCCGAACCCCTTCCCCTGTCCCGCTCACTCTGTTCGCTGTGCTCACTGCCGTGGAGACGCTGAACCTGCCGACGTACGAGTTCCGGACCGCGGAGCGCGACGGCAAGCGCACCGTGTACGACCCGGTCCGGAGCCGCTACGTGCGCCTGACGCCCGAGGAGTGGGTGCGGCAGCACTTTGTGCAGTACTTAATCCAGGACCTCGACGCGCCCGAGGGGCTGGTGGCGATTGAGTCGGCCTTTGAATTCCAGGGCCAGCCCCAGCGCGCCGACATCATCGTGCACGACCAACAGGGCTCCCCGCTCCTGCTGGTCGAGTGCAAGGCGCCGCGCGTGTCCATCGGCCAAGACGCCTTCGACCAGGGCGCCCGTTACAACATCGTGCTGGGCGCGCCGTACCTCGTGGTCACGAACGGACAGACCCACTACGCCTGCGCCATCGATGTGGAGGCGCGCAGCTACCGCTTCCTCGACGACCTTCCCCCCTACGATCATCTCGTAGACACGTAGCGCTTCCCTTCGCCCACTTCGTCCCTTTCTTCCTCCCACACACGTCTTTTCCTACATGCCCTACGACCGCGAACGCACCGTTGCCTTCCGCGCTGTGCAGGCCGCCGCCGACCTATGCCAGTCCGTCCGCGCCGACCTGGGCGACGATGTGCTCGAGAAGGACGATCGCACGCCCGTGACCGTGGCCGACTTTGGCAGCCAGGCGCTCATCTGCCAAGCCCTTCAGGAGGCCTTCCCCGACGATCCTGTGATCGGAGAGGAAGACAGCGCGGCCCTCCGCACCGACGCCCCCGCCGACGTGCGGGATCAACTGCTCGCGGAGGTCCGCGCCCATCACCCAGAAGCCAGCGCCGAGACGGTCTTTGACTGGATCGACCACGGCACGGCCAGCGCCTACAGCGACCGCTTCTGGACGGTGGACCCGATCGACGGCACGAAGGGCTTTGTGCGGGGCGACCAGTACGCCATCGCACTCGCGCTCATTGTGGACGGCACGCTGGAGGTGGGAGCCCTGTGCTGCCCCCACCTGCCCAACCGTCTCGATGCCGATCCGCCCGAGAGCCGCGGCCAAGCCTTCCTCGCCGTGCGGGGCGAAGGCGCGGTGCAGAAGCCTCTCGCCGACGACGCGGCCCCCACACCCATCCACACGAGCAACACCACCGACCCGTCGCAGAGCCGCTTTACCGAATCGTTTGTCTCGTCGCACAGCTCGCACGACCTGGCGGCGCAAACGGGCGAGCGCCTCGGCATCACCGCCGACCCGGTACGCATCGACAGCCAGGCCAAGTACGCCATGGTGGCACGTGGAGAGGCGGAAATTTACCTGCGCCTGCCGCGTCCCGGCACCGACTACACGGAGCGGATCTGGGACCATGCGGCCGGGGCCCTGATCGTCGAGGCGGCCGGCGGCACCGTCACCGACATGCACGGCGAGCCGCTCGACTTTACCCACGGCCGCCTGCTGAAAGCCAACACGGGCGTCGTGGCCACCAACGGCCCCGTTCACGACGACGTGATCGACGCCCTCGCCGCCGCCGAAGCGGCGTAGCCCGACGCTCCTCTCAGCCGATCTTCCTCCCCGTGGATGCCTACCTCCTCTGTGCCGGCTTCGGGACCCGCATGCGCCCCCTGACCGAGGAGACGCCCAAGTCGCTGGTCCGGATCGCCGGCCGTCCCATTCTCGACCCTTTGCTCGACGAGGTTTCGGGGTGGACCGCCCTCGACGCCGTCCACGTCGCCGTCAACCACCGGGCTGCACCGGCCTTTCGCGAATGGGCCGAGGCCCGACAGCCGGCGTTGGCGGACGCAGACATTGCCCTGCACGTGCACGACGACGGGGTGAAGACGCCCGACGCGCAGCTCGGCGTGGTGGGGGACTTGCACTTTCTGCTGGAGCGCACCGGCCTCCCAACCGACGGAGCGCTCGTCAGTGGGGGCGACAGCCTGTACCGCTTCCCCCTGGCTCCCATTCTCAATGCCTACGACGGGACGACCAATCAGGTGCTGGCCCTCTACGAGCCCGACCCCGAACGCCGGGCCCACAGCAGCCTTCTTCACCTCGACGGGCCGGACGTCACGAACATCGTGGACGACCCGACCGGGGGCACGTCGGACCGCATCTGCCCCTCGTGGACGCTTCTGCGCCCTGCCGCACTCCGCCTCGTTGACGAGTACCTGTCTGACGACGGCCCGCCCGACCGGCTCGGCGCGTTCTTGAATCGGGTGGCCCACGCGGACGCCCTCCGGGCCCTTCGCTTGCCCAGGCAAAAAGACCTTCGCCTCCACTGCAACACAGTGGACGAGTTGGAGCGGGCCCGGCGGCTCCTCCACGACGAGCCGCGCCACGTGCTCGGCCCCGATACTGTGCGGGCCTGTCTCCGATCGTGACGTACAACCGGCGTCCCTCGCTCGCGCATCGCGAGTTACGCCTCCCCAAACGCCGCACGGAGCTGCTCACAGGCCTGCTTGAGCACCGGAATCTCCTTCGCGAAGCAGAAGCGAAGCTGAAACCGCCCGTCCGACGGATCCTGGTAGAACGAGCGTCCGGTGACACTGCCGATGCGTGCCTCCTCGATGAGTGTGCTGCAGGCGGCCTCGTCGTCCGTGAAGCCGTCGCGTGTGGCCGCCAGGGACTCGAAGTCCGCCAGGACGTAGTAGGCACCGTCGGGCCACGGCACGTCGAAGCCAATGTCCTCGAGCGTCTCGCACAGGAGGGCGCGCCGGGTGGCGTAATCGACCTGAAGCTCCGCAATGTAGTCATCGTCCAGGTCTTCGAACGCCGCCAGAGCCGCGTGCTGGAGGGGACGGGGCGCACAGATGTACAGTAGATCGTTCATGAGACCCATCTTCTCGGCGATGGGGGCGGGGGCCACGCCGTAGCCCAGGCGCCACCCCGTGACGTTGTAGGCCTTGGAAAAGCCCGAGATTGTGATTGTGCGCTCGTAGGCACCGGGCAGGCTTGCCAGCGACACATGCTCCGCGCCGTCGTAGAGCATGTACTCGTAGATCTCGTCCGTCATCGCCACGAGGTCGTGGGCGTGCAGCACGTCCACCAGCGCGGTGAGCTCGTCGCGCGTCCAGACTTTGCCGCTCGGATTGGCGGGTGTATTTACGACGACGGCCTTGGTGTCGGGCGTCACGGCCTCCTCCATCGCCGCCCGGTCGAACGTCGACGCCGGGCCACCGAGGGGGACGTAGCGGATCGTGGCCCCTGTCATCTCCAGAATGTTGCGGTGATAGCCGTAGAACGGCTCGAAGAGAATCACCTCGTCGCCCTCTTCCAGCAGTGTAAAGGCCGCCGAGACGAACACGCCGGTCGACCCGACCCCCACGACGACTTCTTCGGGCGTGGTCGCGGGCACCTCGTTATGGGTCTGCGTCTTCTCTAAGATAGCACGCCGGAGGGGCGCAATGCCGGCGTAGTGCGAATAGATCGATTCATCGTCCCGGAGGGCCTGGTGGGCGCGGTCCCGGATGGGCTGGGGCGTGGGCAGATCGCATACGCCCTGCCCTAAATTGATGCCGTCCACCGCCTTCACCCGTTGGGTCACGGAGCGGATATCGCTTTGCTGCAAGGCGGACGCCCGGGTGGCGACGGCGGGATCGGCGGTCAGATCCATGAAGACGGAAGCGGTGAACGAAGGAGAGCGGTCGACGGCATCCCAAGAAAGCGGTCTCGGGGGCCGTATGCAACCCTACACGCCCCCTCCGGCGGTACGCGTCGGGGAACCAGGGCCGGAAGCAACCGAATCAAATGTCGCGCTCTGGCCCCGTGCTCGCGGCCTGTGCTTCGCCCATCTTCCCCCAACCGCTCTCTGCCCCGTGCCTGCCTCATCCCCCCCAAGCCACTTTCTGCGCGAGGCCATCGACATGGCTGTTCAGAACGTGACCACCGGCCAGGGCGGGCCGTTTGCGGCCCTCGTGGTGCGGGACGGCGAGATCATTGGGCGCGGGACCAACGTGGTGACGACCCTCAATGACCCGACGGCCCACGCAGAGGTGACGGCCATCCGGCGGGCCTGCGACACGGTCGAAGATTTTGAACTGCCCCGCTGCACGCTCTACGCCACCTGCGAGCCGTGCCCCATGTGCCTTGGGGCGGCGTACTGGGCGCGGCTCGACCGCGTGTACTACGCCGCGACCCGCGAGGACGCCGCGGCGGCCGGGTTCGACGACGACCACATCTATGAGGAACTCACCAAGCCCCCCGAAAATCGCCGTATCCCGATGACCCAGCACCTCCAGGACGAGGCGGAACGGCCCTTCGAGGCGTGGCGCAACTACGAGGACCGTGTAGAATACTGACGCCTCCGAGACCCACGGTGCATGGCCGTACTGCGTCTGCTCTCTTCAGACGCATCCGAGCACGAGAGCACCGTATTGGGGTGTTTTTTGCGAGGGACATTTGTGGGGGCCGTCTCCGCGTCGCGTTTGTTCTTGTCAGTTATTCCCTCCTGCACCATCGACCGCCTCCACCACACCGACTCTTCTGCGCCTTCCGCCCTGGACCACGCCCCGTCTCAGGCGGCCCTTCCGCCCACCGATGCGCAGGTTCGGGCCGGCGCACTGTTGGCCCCAATTGCCCTGCTCTCGTTGGGTCCCCACCTCGCCCTTTGGGGCCTTCCCGCAGCCCCATTCCCCAATGATCCCGGCTCCATCCTGGGATTCTGCACCGCGTTTGTGCTCGGGGTGATTCTCCACGAGGGACTGCACGGCCTAGGCCACGTGCGGGGACGGGCGTCGTGGAGCGACGTCGAGTTCGGGATGCACTGGAAAGCCCTCACCCCATTTGCCCAGTGCACGATCCCCACGCGGGCTCGCACCTACCGCGTCGCCATTGCCCTGCCGGGCCTCGTGCTGGGCGTAGGTCCGCTCGGCCTTGGACTGCTGACGGGGACCTGGCTTCTCACGTTTTACGGGTTCCTAATGCTCGTGGCGGCGGCCGGCGACCTCCTCATTCTGTGGATTCTTCGGGGCGTGCCGGCCCAGGCCTGGGTGCAAGACCATCCCCAGCAGGTGGGCTGCTTGGTCGTGGCCGGTCCCGAGGCACAGCCACCGGCGTCGGTGTCCGTGGCGGAGCTGCCGGACGACGAGACGGGCGGCCGTGAGCTATCGTTTTCGCATCTCCTGATGCTAGCCGCCCTTTCCGCCGTCTGTGCCGCCGTCGGGTTTCTGATTGCACTCGGCTGATCGCATCCTGCCTGAGGATTCGTCTCTGCCGGCCCGTCGACGCGACGGCGCCCCCGGATCACGCCATCACGACGAGGTTTCCTCGGCACTCGTCTCCCCCTCGATGAAGGGCGTGAGGCGCACGTCGGGCACCTCGGACAACGTTGTAGCCTGGAAGGTAGCCTTCATCCGGTCGCGCTCCTCGGTCCAATGCGCGTGAAGGGGGCACGGCTCGGCCTCGCCACATCCCGGCAGCCCCAGCACACATTCCTCGAACAGGTCGTCGCCGTCGATGGCCACGACGATCTCGTAGAGGCTGATGGCGTCCGCAGGGCGGGTGAGCGCCACGCCGCCCCCCGGTCCCCGCTTCGAGGTCAGCAGGCCCACCTCGTTGAGCTGCTGAAAGACCTTCGTCAGAAACGAGAATCCGATGCCGAGCTCGTCGCTGATGGTTTGAATCGAGATGTACTCACGGGGGGAGGACGGGGACCGACCGTTCGCCTTGTCCGCTTCGCCCCCATCGTCTGCCTCCCTCGACCCGAGATATAGCATTGCACGGAGACCGTACTCGCAACTTTTGGACAAGAGCATGGAACGAAGCCAGTAGGAAGGCGCAAAACGAGAACCTGCTGTGGCCCAAAAATACCAGCCGGCCGGGGCCGAAAGTTCCGCCATTTCGGATCAGAGATTCTGTTTCCAAAGGCCAGGGTCCTCCTAGCGAAAAGGATCCTGTCGGGCCCTCTGCCCCGTGCGCGACGTCGCGGTACGGGCCAACCGGACGAGCGGCCGGCCCCTTTTGCGTAAGGGACCGTGACTCAGGAACTACCTGAAGGGAGGGCACCCACCAGCAACACACCGTACCCGGCCTTCGACAATACGTCGAGGATGGCGAATCCAAATAGGGCAGTCTCCAGCGTCACCCACCCCAGCCCGAGGGGCGCGGCAATCCACCACACTGGGTAGAGCACCGAAAGGCCCACCAGCACATTGCGCAAGCGCATGAACACGCGGCGGCGCTGAACAGGGATCCTTTCCCGCCGGGCTTGGACCGGCACGCACCTAAAGAGGCCCCACAGGACGACGCTGTATGCCCCCGCCCCGAGGGCGTACCACGTCCACTGCACTGCCGGCGTGACGGACGCTCCGGCGAAAAGGGCACAGGCCATCGCCATTGCGTTGGCTGCGGCCAATCCCACCAGAAGCACATTCCGACGAGGGATGGCGCGTGGGAGTGCAACCAGTGCCGTGTTGAGGACGAGCAGCGTGGCTCCTATGATCGCGTCCGCCCAGCGAGCCCAGTAGAACACACGTCCGCTCGCCAACACCGTCACGCCCTGCCCCAACATCATGGCCACGTACGACAGGGCCGTGACTGCGGGTACCAGAAGGGCCAGCAGATGGTGCCAAGGATGGTCGTCTGTCATCCACCAGTGTACCGCAAGGGCGAGTGCCCCGACCATCAGCCCAATCCATCCGAGGGGGAGCGCCAGGGGAACCGGTCCGTTGTGCATCGAAGCCAGCACGGATGTGTCGGAAAGGGTGTGGGTTTTGTGAATACAGAGCAGTAGAGGATGTTTTTATCTGAAATAGAGAACCGTCACCACGCTTCCCTGATCAAGTACTGGGCGATTTCGGAAGACACTGGCCTGAAGACCTCTTTCCTTGTCACCAGACGTTTCACACTCGACGACTCTTACTGATGAACATCACCGCTGAACACGCTGCCGGCAACTACAAATCCGTCGTAGACAACGGACGGGACCACGATGTTGTGCTGGACCTGCCCGCAGCCTTGGATGGCGACGATGAGGGCCCCACTGCACTGGAGCTCTCGGGGATGGCGCTGGCCGGATGCATCTCGACGATTTGGGCGAAGGTGGCCCGTAACTCGAACGTCGACTACCGGGAAATCGAGGTGGAAGTCGCCCTCGACCAGTCCGATGGTGCCCCCACGCTTACCGACTCCGAGGCAGTCGTCCGGGTCGATAGCGATGCGGACCGGGGCCGACTCCAACGGGTGCTGGATAAGACGATGGAGGCCTGCCCGGTGGGCCGCCTTTTTGAGCAGGCGGGCGTGGAGACCGAAACCACACTGGTGACGGAACCACTTCCCTCCAATGGAACGCCGTAGATGGTTCCGCGCTTCCTCAGCCCGTCTCCTTTAGAGGTAATTAGGCCCGCGCCCGACTTTCAGGCGCGGGCCTGATGGGCGCTGTGGGCCGTACGGACCCGGCGTTCGCCTCAGTCGGCCGGGTGGGGGCGAGGATGCTTCTGCGTCCCTTCCTTCCCTCCCTGGCCTGACCGAACCGCTCCGTACAGATACTCGATCACGTCGTCGGCGTCGTACTGCGGATCGTCCGCCGAGCCGAGCGGCAGGTTCTCCAGGGCATCGCCGCCCGTAAAGAGCGGCGGCTCCGGGCCATCGGCGCGCCGCTGGGCGTGACCGATGTTGGCGAGCAGCGCATTGCAGAGACACGCGCGTCCCTCCGCCTCATCTGGATCGCCGCCCCGGCTCTCATAGGTCTTCACCGGCTCGGCGGGACACCGCCCCATGAGGCGCCCCTTTCCGTCCAGGTACGGCTCGCGCAGGTAACCGAGGTCGCACACGCGCCGGCGCTCCGCGTAGACCTCTTCGTCGGCCAGCGTGTCTTCGGCGGTCAGGACTTTGAACGGAAAGCCAGTGGAGGAGACACGCCCGTCGGTGCTCACCGAGAGGTCTCCGCGGTGAAGGCGACGGATGAGGCGGCGCGTCGTACCCTCGGGGTAGCCCGACTCGTCGGTGAGGGAGAACAGCGACCCCACCTGAATACCCGCGGCCCCGACGCTCCGGGCAAATCGCAGGCCACGGGGCGAGCCGTACCCGCCGGCCAAGAAAAACGGCTTCCCGAGCGCGCGCACGGACTCCAGATCGGCCTCGTCTCGTTCGTCGTAGAGCGGCGTGTGGTCCTCCGCGTAGTTCTTGTTGCGGGGCGGGGCGTTGTGGCCGCCCGCCACCGGAGTCTCCACCACCCACCCGTCCACGTGGTCGTCGGGTAGCTTGGTGTCCAGGATGCGCGCCAGTACGTCCGACGATACGATGGGCAGGAATAGAGGCCGGTCGAGCGTAGGCGGGTCGTCGAGCACGTCGGCCGGGTCGAACCGATAGGCAAACGATCCGTCCACGTCCGGCGCCTGGCTCGTGTCCACGTCCAGCCCCAGCTCGGCCGCTTCCCCCGCCGCGAGCTTCGGAATCTGGCGCGCCTCCTCCATCGGGATGCCTGCTCCGATGGACACGATGTCCACGCCAGCCAGCAGGGCGCCGTAGATGCAGGGCAGCGTGTAGCGCTTCAGCTTGGCAAGCAGGTTGAGCCCCACGAGTCCGTCGTGCCCCTCCTTCGCCAGGCGCACTTCGGTGAAGGTCGTCGCCGCGAGGATCCGCTGTGAGCGGACCGACGGCTCGAAGCCGTGCATTTTGAGCAGGTCGTACGACTCGTCTGGCGCCCGCCCCTCGGGCTGATAGAAGCGGTCAAGCAGGTCTTCGGCGATCGCCGTGTCGGGGTAGTCCGCCAGGACACGACACCGGTCGTGCGGGTCGCCGTCCTGCAGCTCCCGCACCACGACCGTGTCAATCCCGGTGCCGGACACGATGCCGATTTCTCCGCGCTGGGCCACGTGGCGGGCCAAACGCCAGGTGGAGACGCCAATGCCCATGCCGCCTTGGACGATATTGGGGGGGGACATGCGGGGGAGAGAAGACGCCGTCGAGTGGGACATGTGCTGTGCTACACTTGTTCAAAATCAGACGAAACGGTGTCGAAACGGGCCGGCTGGAAGGGCTCGATCCAATCGGAGAGGGTGCCAGTCCGGACGTACCGGGCGGTTTTCTGGGCCGTCATCGGCGTCAAAAGAATGCCGTGCCGGTAATGGCCGGTGGCCGCCACGACGCCCGGCACCAGCAGCGAGACCCTGCGAATGGGGGCGGGGCCCGCGGCAATTGGAAAGGGGATTGGGTCCCAAGAGGCCACCTCACACACTCTCGGAGTAGGTCGGCTGCTCGTCGGTGGGATCGTTGTGCAGATAGGCATCGAACGCCGAGGCGATGTTGCGCACGAGAAGGCGCCCCGACGGACGCACCGTGATCGTGTCTTGATCAAGGGAGACCAGCCCGTCCGCCGACAGGGGACGCAGGCGGCCGAGGGCGCCTTCAAAGTGCCGGTCGAAGTCGATTCCGAACCGAGCCTCCACGGCTGCCTTGCTCAACTCCATGTTGCACATGAGCTCCATGATGACGTGGCGCCGCAGTCGATCTTCCTGTGTGGGGCGATACCCGCGGTACACCGTCAGCTCCGAGCGGTCGATCGCGTCGTAGTAGGCGCGCAGGGCCTTGGCATTTTGGGCGTAGAGGTCCGAAAGCTGGTGGATGCCAGACAGGCCGAAGGCATAGACGTCGGCCCCGGCACGGGTAGAATAGCCCTGAAAGTTGCGGCGAAGCGTTCCCTTCCGCTGTGCCACCGCGAGTTCGTCGTCGGACTTCGCAAAGTGGTCCATCCCGATGAAGCGGTAGCCGCCGGGCCCCGTCAGCGTCTCCAGCGCTTGCCCAAAGAGTCGCAGCCGCTCCGTCGGCTCTGGCAACGCTTCCTCAGGAATCAGGCGCTGGTGCTCAAGCACGGACGGTACGTGTGCGTAGCTGTAGAGTGCAATCCGGTCCGGCGCGAGGTTTAGAACGCCCGCCAGCGTATCGGCGAACGTGTCGGGGGTCTGGCGGGGCAGGCCGTAGACGAGGTCGATGTTGATGCTGTCGAAGTCGTGCGCACGGGCCCACCGGACCGCCGTGCGCGTCAGTCGCTTCGGCTGGACGCGGTTGATGGCCTCCTGCACCTGTGCATCGAAGGTCTGCACACCCAGGCTGAGTCGTGTAAACCCCACCGATCGGGCGGCGGCAATGTGCTCCTCCGTGAGGCCCCGCGGATCGGCCTCGATGCTGATCTCGGCGTCCGACGCGATCCGGAACTGCTCCCGAAGATGCGCCCCCAAGTCTCGAATTTGGGCAGGCGTGAGCAGCGTCGGCGTGCCGCCGCCCCAGTGAATCTGCGTGACCGGCCGCCGCGAGGACAGCCGCGGGGCGAGCAGGTCGATCTCACGCTTCAGGTACCGCAGGTACTTTTCGATTCGCGCCGGATCGTGGGTCACCTTCATGTGACACCCGCAGTAGTAACAGAGCTGCCGGCAGAACGGCAGGTGGAGGTAGAGCGACAGCGGATCCTCGGGCGAGACTACATTCGAATGCTGCACCATTTGCCGAAACGCCTCCTGGCCCACGTCTTGGGTGAAGTGGGGCGCCGTGGGGTAGCTGGTGTAGCGGGGAAGCGACTGATTGTACTGGCGGAGTAGATCAAGGTCGGCGTCCATGGCGGGGAGACAGAAGAGGTTGAAGATGCTCGCGGGAGAGACCACACGCAGGGAGGGGGAGTGCATCCCTCAAGGGTGGATGTCGCACTGGCGGGACCGTGCGCTGAGTAGCATAAGAGATCTCGATCCTCCTTGACAGTGCAAAAGGTTACTAATCAGAAAAGATCACGTTTTTATCCGAAATAGACGAACCTGGCGCCGATCTTTGCGAACAAGAATTGCCGATTAGAGGCAGGACCTGCACGCGTGGGGTCCTACTCCGGCCGTCGCCCTTCATTCCCAGTTGGCGTTGCCATGAACGAATCCATCACCATCGTCGGAAGCGGAATTGCCGGACTCTCGGCAGCGTGCCATCTTGCCGAAACCGGGGCTGACGTGACCGTCCTGGAGCAACACGACGACCTGGGCGGCGTGGCGGGAACCTTTGCCTCCGACGGCTTCCGGTTCGATTCCGGTCCCTCCTGGTACCTGATGCCGGACGTTTTCGAACGGTTCTTCGAGACCTTCAACCGGTCGGTTGAGGACGCCTACGAGCTGGAGCAGCTCGACCCCAGCTACCGAATTCTCTGGAAGGACGGCGACCAGCTCGACGTGCCGGCCGATCCCGCCGCCTTGGCCCCAAAGCTAGAGGCCTACGAGGACGGCGCGGCCGACGCCTTCCGGCGGTACCTGGACCACGCCGAGGAGGTCTACGAGCTGGCGATGGACCGTTTCGTATACCCGCGGCGGTCGGGGCTGCTCGACTGGGTGGACCCCGATGTGCTCCGCTCCGTGCGGGCGCTTCCTCTCCTCCGCTCCATGGACCGCTACGTCCAGCAGTATGTGAAGCACCCGAAGCTGCGCCAGCTGCTGGAGTACAAGCTCGTCTTCCTGGGCGGCTCGCCGTACAACACGCCCGCCCTTTACACCCTAATGGGACACGTCGACTTTAATCAGGGCGTCTACCACCCCGTGGGCGGGATGCAGTCAGTCGTCGATGCCCTCGCAGACCTGGCCGCCGACCTCGGCGTCACATTCCGGACCGGCACCGAGGTGACGGGACTCCGTTCCCGCAACACACACGTCCGGGTGTCCACGGACGACGAGACGCACACTGCCCGGCGCGTGGTGGCCAACGCCTCCCCGGCGCACGTGGAGCAGACGCTGCTCTCCCCCGATCAGCGGGACCACGATGCAAAGTACTGGGAGAATCGCACCTACGGGCCCGCCGCCTACCTACTGTACCTAGGGGTGAAGGGCGACGTTGCTCCACTCCGGCACCACACCCTGGTCCTCCCCCCCAACTGGGACCACCACTTCGAGGCGATCTTCGACGATCCGACGTGGCCGACGAATCCCGCCTACTACCTCCACGTCCCGTCGAAGACCGACCCATCGTTCGCCCCGGACGGGCACCACTCGGTGTTTATTCTGGTGCCCATCGCCCCGGGTCTGCGCGACGGCCCCGCTCGCCGCGCCTGGATGCGTGAGCAGGTGCTCGACGACCTCGCCCAACACGCCGGGGTCGACCTCCGCGGGCGCATCGTGACGGAGCACGACGCCTGCGTGTCCGAGTTTGCAGAGCACTTCGGGCAGCCGAAGGGCAATGCTCTCGGCCTGGCCCACACCCTCCAGCAAACGGGTCCGCTCCGCCCGTCCCGCCGCGCGAAGAGCGCCCCCGGCCTTTATTACACGGGCGCCGACACGAAGCCCGGCGTCGGCGTGCCCATCTGCCTCATCAGCGGCGAGCAGACCGCCGGGGCCGTGCTCACCGACGCGGCGGCCTGACCCCATTCTCGCCTCCCCCTATTGAACCAATCGCATGTGTCCATGGCCACGCTGTCGACCGCTTCGTCCCCCCGTGCTCCTACGCGCCAGGCCCCGGCGCACTCCCCTGCGTCCATGGCCGTCTGGGGCTCGCGCATCACCCTCGGGGCTCTGGCGCTGGGGGGCATTGGGGCGGCCCTACTGAACATGTCCCTGTCGATGACCACGCAGATGGTGGGCTACCTCATCGGCATGGTGGCACTCAATCTGCCGCACGGCGGCTACGAGCACTTCGAGAACCTGCGCCACCGCCGGGTCTCGTTCAGCCTGCGCTACATCGTGCTGTACCTCGGCTTCCTCGCGGCCTTCGTGGGCTTCTTCTTCGTCGCGCCCGTGGCGGCACTGGCACTTGCGTTCTCGACTGCTGTGGTCAAGGGTGGACACGGCGGCCTGAAAGTGATGGACGCGCTGTGCGGGACCGATCATCTACAGGCATCCTGGCAACGCGCTCTCGCGGCGTTTGTGCGGGGCGGCGCGGTGATGCTGGTGCCGCTGCTGGTGTGGCCGGGCGTCTACATCGGGTTTTCGACCTACATGGTACACATCTTCGGCGCCACGGGCCCCCTGCCCCTCGCCACACATCTCCCCACCGTGCAAGCCGCCGTGGGGGGCGTTTACGGTCTCGCCGTGATCGTGCACCTAAGCGGGGGCTTTCTCCGGAGCGGAGGATCGGCCGCGTGGTGGACTGATCTGGCCGAGACGACACTACTAATTGTCTACTTCACGTTCGTGCCCATGATGCTGGCCGTGGGGCTGTACTTTCCGCTCTGGTACACCCTACGACAGACAGCCCGCACCACGGCGATTGCCCCCAACACGCCCGCCCCGGACCGCCTCTCGCTGCCACGCACCTGGGCCACGATGGTGATTGGGGCCCTCGCCACGTTCGGCCTCATGGCTGCCCTCTACGCACTCGTCCCTAATCCGCTCGGCGGGGCGTCGCTGCTGGCCGGGGCCGTTGCCTTCTACACCGTGTTCGTCTGCATTCTGGCGCTGCCCCACATCGTGGTGGGCGACTGGCTGGACCAGGCCCGCGGCATCTGGTACGTGCCGTAACCCCAACGTCCCTTCCGCATCGACTGCCCGCGCACCGTTGCTTGTGTCCCCATGAACTCGGATCAAATCATCGTCCGCGATTCCATCATCTTCGCCGTCGCTCTGATGTTCGTGGCCGCGGGGCTGGCCGACGCGGTGCACCTCCTTACTGGTCTCCCGTGGTGGGGCGCCGCTCCCCTCGGCGTGGCCCTCTGGGGCACTGCCACCGCCTTGCTCTACCGCCGCGTTCAGCGGCAACTGGCCGATGCGCCCAATGAACCGGCCGCCTGACCCCCGCTCTGCGTACCGCACGTAGCCTGTTGGACCTGCCGCTGTGTCGACATGAGCACGACCGCTTCTACGATCACGACGCATACCGTTACCGTACACACCGAGGGCGACCGCCACAAGATCGAGGTCGAGCCGGGCATCACACTGCGCCAAGCTTTGCGCCGCCACGGCCTCTCGCCGCACAACGCCGTTACGGATGTTGCCAACTGCGGCGGGCGGGGCCACTGCGGCCTCTGCGCCGTTGAGGTTCTAGAAGGCGTGCCTCCGCCCACTCAGACGCTCGACGGCACCCTCCACAGCATGGGCATAGGGCGCCTCTCGTGCCTCATAACGGTCGACCGCGACATGGCCGTCCGGCTGTAAGCCTCCGCCCTGCCTCTTCGGGCTACCCAAACGGACGAAGGATGCGTTCGACCTGCCCGGCGTAGCCGCCGCCAAAGAGATTGAGGTGGTTTATGAGATGGTACAGGTTGTACACCGCGCGGCGCGTGTCGTAGCCAGACGCGAGGGACCACGCGCCCCGGTAGGCGTCGTAAAACGCGTCGTCGTACCCTCCGAAGAGTTCCGTCATGGCGAGGTCGGCCTCGCGGTGGCCGTAGTACGTGGCGGGGTCGATGAGGGCAGGGTCGCCCACGGCCGTCACCATGTAGTTGCCCTGCCAGAGGTCGCCGTGCAACACGGACGGCTCGGGGCTGGCGGGGAGGATCTCAGGGAGACGCCGGTAGAGCGCCTGGAGTGGGCGGTCCCAGTCGGTGCGCCAGCGGTTGCGCTCCTGGGCCATTGCCACCTGCGGGGCCAGTCGCTGCTCGCGGAAAAACGTGGGCCAGTCGTCCGTCCAGTCGTTGGACTGCGGCAGCCGCCCGATAAAGTTGTCTCGTTCAAACCCGTACGTCTTCGCAGTGTGGCGGTGCAGAGCCGCGAGTCCCTCACCGAATCGTTCCCAAAAATTGCGTCCCTTCCGCCCCGCGTTGATCCATTCCATGACGAGGAATCCTGGACGGTCGTCCGTCGGGGCCGCCGTATCCCGGACCGCGGGTACGGCCAGCGGACTCTCGGCCGCGGCGAGCGCATCCAGGCCCGCCGCTTCGCCCGGAAAGGTGCGCGCCACCTCTTCGTCGCCGTACTTCAGGAAAAACGGGGCAGCGTCGGTTTCCAAGCGACAAGCATTGGCAATACAGCCCCCACTCACGGCCGCAACCGCGTTGATGGTTACGTCGAGCCGCTCTTCCAATGTATCGCGCAGCGCATCCGGAAGCATTCTGGCGGGCGTAACTGGAAGGGAGAAGAGGGGGGTGATGGACGATCCAGACGAATCCACGCCCCCGTAGCCCGGGGTCTAGGACTCGTCGCTCTCACGTTCTACTTCGACGGATTCCGCACGTGCTCTTCCAGGTCGTACTCGTCCACGAGCCGGTGCAGGAGCATGTCGGAGGTGCGTTCCACGATGTCATAGACCCGCTCAAACCCCTTCCGGCCGCCATGGTAGGGATCGGGCACCTGATAGTCGTCCGGCTCCGGATCGAACTCGCGGAAGAGCCGCACCTTGCCGCCGTACTCGTCGTCCTCGTCGAGGTGGAGCACGTCGTTCAGGTTGCTCTTGTCCATCACGAAGATGTGATCGAACCGCTCCAGGTCTGCGGCCTCGAACTGCGACGCACGGTGCTCCTCCAGCGACAAATCGTTGCGCTGGGCCGTTTCCCGCATCCGGTCGTCCGCCGTGTCGCCGATGTGCCAGCTCCCGGTGCCGGACGAGGCAATCTTGAAGTGCTCTTGCAAGCCCGCCTCTTCAACCTTGTCACGGAAGACCACCTTGGCGAGGGGGCTCCGGCAGATGTTGCCGAGGCACACAAACTGGATGCGAATCGGATCGGACATGGGGCACCTAGAGAACTTGATTGTGCGGGGCATGAACGGGAAATCGATGGTCCTTAACGCGGCGAGAGCCCCGGTGTGCCGGATCGCCGGCCAAGACGCGCGACACTTTCAAAAACCTCTCACGCAACGGCGCGTGTAGACGCGGCGTGTCGCCGTGTTTTGCCGCGCCCAACCTTTCCTATGCCGTCCTCAAGCGCTCCTTCTGACGACTCAGTTCTCAGTGTCACCGCACTCGCCCGCGGGCTCAGCGACCTCGTGGAGGCGCACTACGACGACGTGTGGGTGGAGGGGGAGCTCTCAGACTTCACGCGAGCCGCGTCCGGACACTGCTACTTCACCCTCAAGGACGAGGACGCGCAGATCCGATGTGTCATGTGGAAACACCTGACGCAATACGTCTACTTTGAGCCGGAGGAGGGGATGCAGGTCCGCGTGAATGGTCACGCCTCGGTGTACGAACGGCGGGGCGACCTGCAAATTCAAGCGCAGGCGATGCGACAGGCGGGCAAGGGCGCCCAGCAGAAGGCGTTCGAGGAACTGAAACAGAAGCTGCAGGCGGAGGGCCTCTTCGCCGCCGAGCGAAAGCAGTCGCTGCCGGCCTTCCCCGAAACGATCGGTGTCGTCACCTCCGGCCAGGGCGCGGCCATCCACGACATTCGGACCGGACTAGAGCGGCGATTCCCGCCGGCCGAGCTGGTGCTGTGCCCGGTGAAAGTGCAGGGCCTCGACGCCCCCCAGGCCATCGCCGACGGGATTTCGACGTTCAACGACGTGCCCTCCAGCGACGCTCAACGGGCCGATCTGCTCATCGTGGGACGGGGCGGCGGCTCCACCGAGGACCTTTGGGCGTTTAACGAGGAGGCGGTGGCCCGTGCTATCGCGGCCTCCGACCTCCCCATCGTGAGCGCCGTGGGGCACGAGTCGGACGTAACGATTGCCGACCTCGTGGCCGACGAGCGGGCCGCCACGCCCTCCACGGCCGCCGAGATCGTGGTGCCGGACCGCCGCGACGTGGCCGAGCGAGTGCGCACGCTTCACGACCGCCTCCGCACACGGGTAACCCGTCGCCTGCAGAATGCCCGCCAGCGCGTCGATGCACTCGTGTCTTCCCGCGCCTTCCACGTTCCGGTCCGCCGTCTTGAGCGGCACCAGCAGCACCTCGATACGCTCGTGGACCGCCTCACGCGAGGCGGCGAGCGGTGCATTGAACAGGCGCGCACGCAGTTCCAGCGGCTCCAGGACCGTCTCCAGGCCGCCGATCCCGAACAGCCCCTTCGGCGCGGGTACGCGTACGTGTCCCATGAGGGCACCCCCGTTCGCTCCGTAGAGGCCCTGTCAGAAAACCGCCGCGTACGCATCCATCTTCAAGATGGCCACCGGGATGCAAAGGTGCTCCCGATGCCCTCCTCCGAGGACGACTGACCCCCCTTCCGCTCCCTCATTTTTTGTCCTCAGAGCGGAAATGTCACAGCATCGTATCGCGCGTCCGTTCGTCCGTTTGTTTCTTGAAGGGGTGCTGGTTGACCAGGAACCGCCTCATCCATAGCCTGTACACCGCACGAATTTTGACTTTGGTATCTCTTCGCCTCGCGGTGGGTCTTTGCTAACGGTCCCCTCCACCACCCCCCACACGCGACTGGCCCGATTGTCAACGTCTCTTCGCCCATGGCTTCGGACCCGAGCCAACTTACGATCGAGTTTCAGCCGGAGCAGCGCGTAGACGTCATCGACGTGAACCAGCATGTGCAGAAAGAAGCCGCCGGCTTTCTGCAAAACCACGAAGAGGCGCTCTACTGTTCCTACCACACTACGGGCGGATACCTTGAGGAAACCATCTGCAACCGCCTCGATCGGTGCCAGGATCAGATTCATGAGTTCATTGCTCCCTTTCGGGAGCTCTTTCCATTTGGGGCCAACTACCGACACGACCAGCTCCACCTCCGCAAGGAACTCAGTCCCGAACAGCGACGCACCGAGCCCCGAAACGCCGACTCGCATCTTACCTTCATCGGCTCTGGGCTCGAAAACTGCGTCACGTACCCCAGCACGCCGTCCCGCCCGGTGTTTTTCATCGACCTCGACGGGATCAACAAAGACAACCACGACCGCCGCGAGCGCCGCACGACCATCATCGGGTACGACAATGAGCGGCTCGTGCACGAGACGGAGTTGGAGGTACCAGTCTCCGACCACCCCATCGACTCAGTGAGTCTGCGTGACCCACGCCTCGGCCTTTTCAAGCGGCTCCACGAGATGCTTGCCGAACACGGCGTCAAGACTGGGCGAGTGCTGCTCGACCTCGTGCCGGAGGAGAATCACGCCGGCCTCACGGTTAACGAATACGAGACCCTCCTCATGAAGCGCGACCTGGCCGAGGTGCTTCAGGACCCTCTGCGGTTCATGGCGCGGAAGGGGCGCAATATGCTTCGCGACCCGAGTGCCATTCCCAGCAAGGCCAAAAATTACGCGAAGTACGACCTCGTGCGTCTGGTCAACAAGGTGGTCGATACGCTTGGGCTGAGCGAGTCGCTCGTTGAACGCATTATCGACAAGTGCTTGGCCGTGCCGGCCGAGCGGTTTCTCCGGATGAAGCGGTCGGTGAGCCTACTCGTGACCGAGGACGCGGCCAACGGCGAAGGGACCATCGAGCAGGGCCGCTACCAGAGCCCCATCCTGGTACAGTGGCGCAAGTCCGAACCGCAGACGCGCCGCCTCCGCGCCCGACTGACCCGGTTCGAGTGACCCCCCGAGTTGCTATCCGCGTCAGATCAGCGAGTGGCTCTGCCCGCCGTCGACGTTGAGACAGGCCCCCGTGATAAGGCTGGCACGCTCGGAGCACAGGTACGTCACGGTGTCCGCCACCTCCTCGGCCCGCCCAAAGCGCCCGATGGCGATGTTTTCTTCGACGAACTGCGCCATCTCGTCGGGCTTCTCGTTCACGCGCTGATCCCAGCTGCCCCCCGGAAAGCGAATGGACCCCGGTGCCACGCTGTTAATGAGGGCCGACTTGGTGGTATTGTAGAGCGACAACCCGCCCCCTCCCAACTCACGGCCGAAGATGGAGGAAATATAGCAGATCGACGCGCCGTCGACCTCCTTCATGTGCGGAATAGCGGCCCGACTCACGCGGACGTGCGACATGAAGTTGAGGTTGATGAGATCGTCCCAGTCCTCGTCGGAGAGTTCCTCAAAGTCCCCCCGGCGGTTCCCCCCTACATTGCCCACGTAGATGTCGATGCGCCCGAACCGATCGGCTGTCTCCTGCACCAGACGCTCCGGCTCTCCCGCCTCCGTCACGTCCATCGGAAGGGCCAGCACCTCGGCCCCTTCCGCACGGATTTCCTCCGCCGCGTCTTCGAGGTCCGCCTCGGTGCGTGCACAGATGGCGATGTGACAGCCCTCACGGGCCAATTCCAGGGCGATATACTTGCCGATGCCCCGGCTCGCCCCCGTGACAATGGCGGTGCGGCCGTCGAGTCCAAGATCCATGGCTTCGAAGAGAGAACTGGTGAGAGAGTCTGTCCGAACACGCACAGGATAGGCACTTCTGGGCCCACCGTCCATTCTGCGCCCTGGACTGAGAAGGGTTTCAAGGCATCTGGACAGGGACTCCGCCTACGCCCTCCCCTTCGCGGCCTCGTCGCCCGGATCGCGAACCAAGCGGAACCGAAGCCTTGGCGGCGTCTTGGTACTGTGCGCTCTCCTGTTTGTCTCTCTGCTCTCTCCACCTATGTCCGACTCCTCGACCTCCCCCGACCGCTCGTTCGAGGACACCTTGGAGCGCCTCGAAGAAATTGTCGACACTCTCGAGGACGATCCTCCGGCCCTCGAGGAGGCCCTCGACGCCTACGAAGAAGGCGTGGCCCTGGCCAACGAATGCCTCGACCGGCTCGAAGACGCGGAACAGCGCATGAGCGAACTATCGATCGACGAGGGCTCTTGATTCCCCTGGGAGACGCTCTCGAGGGCTCGTCTATCCCTATGACTGTCGGCGGGCAAACCGTCCAGCCTCGGGTGCCCAGCGGCCCTTGGAGGTTCCTGACGAAACGGGCCGACGCCAACCAACCCAGGGCCGGACTGCCGCCCCCCTTGGACTCAGAGGCCCATCCGTCGCCCCCAAAGACCTGTCCGTTCAGCGCAGTGGGCCCCAGTGATTCGAAATAAGGAGGGTGTTGGAGGGGATTAGGGACTGCCTCCGTTGTACCTCGCCCAGTCCCCCGACGCGATCCGCTCCCCATCCGGACGTCCATTGAACCAGTACACCCAGGCCGCCCGCTCGGGGGGCGCCCGCAGGTCGACCTGCCGTCGAACAAACAGGGAGTCCGCCTCACGGTCCGCATCGTATCCCTCGTATTGATCCAGGATAGACCATACCCGCGGATCATGAAGGCGCAGAAGCTCACCGTACACGATGTTCTCGCCAGGCACCGCCCCAGGAAACGATCCCAGGTCGTATAGCACTCCCTCAAAGCAGCACGTGCCCACAACCGATACACGATCCGCTATGCCCAGGCGGCTGCATCCCCCGAACGCCTGCATGAGGGTGCCGTACGTTGCCAGATGCAGGGGTGAGACAGACATGAGTGCGTCGAAAGTCCAGGAAATGACTCTCCAAACTCGCCGACGAACTCGTCCCTCACTTTCTTTCCGAAATGCCCCCGTTTTTCGGATCTTTTCCTGAAAGAACGCGGTTCCCTCCAGGGAAACGTGTGGAGGTTAGCGTATGCCACTCCGATCGCCGACGCCTACATGGACCGGTTCCTCTGCATCGCGGGACGTCTTAGGGGAAATCGTCCAGAGGCCCGTACGAATCGGTAAGCGACTCCGAACACCTACCCTCCTCTGAATGTCCTGATGCCCCTCCTTAGGCAGGACCCTCATGCCTCGCGAGCAATGCTCAGTACCCAACGATGTACAACACCGAAGGCGTAGACGCCGTTGCCACCATCACGGAGTTGCGATCGGAGACCTCCGATCTGATTGACCAGGTCCAGTCGGCTCGCAACGGCGTACTGATCCAGAAGAATAATGAGCCCCACGCCGTACTCATCTCGTGGGACACCTACAAGGCCATCAAGGAGAAAATCGATCTCGACAAGCTATAACCTCGCCTTGTCGCCGATCTCCTCCGGCACGGCGGCCGGGGGAATTTTTGACTTGATTAGTCCTCGGCCCCAACAAGTCCTCCGTTCAGGCGTCCCCCTGCCGTCGGCTACGTCTCTCCCCGCGTCAAGGAGCGCGTCCCACTGTAGAGGAGTCCTACGCCAAGCACCTTTATGAGGTCAATGACCGCGAATCGGAGGAATCCTTTGTCAATCGACTCCATCCAGGAGCCATGCCCGGCCGCGTAGTGCAGCCACACGACGCCACATGTGAAGATGATGGCTGCCCCCACCATAGAAGCCAGGGTGCTTCCCGAGAAGGCCTTCCACCGCCTCGAGAGGGCTCCGATCACCGCCGCGGCGGCCGGATACGAGAGCAGGTAGCCCGCCGAGGCCACGCCGAAGAGATAGCCCACCCCATATCCGTCCCCCGCAAAGACCGGCAGAAAGANCCCGAGCATCAGGTATAGGGCCTGCGCAAACAGGCCGTTGCGCCAGCCCAGGTAGAGCCCGCTGGCGTAGACCGCCGCCGTCTGCAGCGTAATCGGCACCTCCCACAGATAGATGCGAAATTGCACCTTGGCCGCGAGGGCCGTCAGCAGAGCAAATCCGACGACGCCCACTGCCTGGAGCAAAACCGAGGCGCGTTCTCCCCGAAGTCGATCAACGAGAGCCGTGTATGGGGAGCGGAGTGAAAGGAGCTGAGACATATGGAGGAGGGATCGCGTTTACATTCCGAGAACTGCGGGACAATTCGCCTGCAAGTATACGAAGGCCGGTCCAGAACGTCCAGGTTTCTCGACGCCCCCTTTCGGAATTTTTACGCTCCGCAGGCCTCATCCATGGACTGAATTCTTTAGAAATCACCGCAGAAGTCGTTTCGCCCGCCAGATCCCTCCCGTATGCTATGTNCCTTCNTTCCCTCCACCGTCCCCGTCGCCCATGAAGCGCTTTGAGGAACTATTCGACGAGCTCACCGACAAGGTGGCCCGCCAAGATCCCGATTCCGGAACCGTGGCGGCTGTCAATGAGGGCCGGCACGCAATCGGCAAGAAGGTACTAGAGGAGGCGGGGGAGGTGTGGATGGCCGCCGAGCACGAGGGGACCGACCGTACCGCCGAGGAGATCTCGCAGCTCCTGTATCATCTTCAGGTCCTCATGATTGCGTGCGACCTTGATCTTGAAGACGTGTACGAACATCTGTAACTGCACGGGAGCACGGAGATCCGGGACTCATAGTCTGTTCTATCCCTCCGGTCCCAAGCCCCGAGCCCGAAGCCACTTTCGCTCATCACCAATTGCACCGCTTGATGCTACAGATTGCTCTTCCCAACAAAGGCGCCCTGGCGGACGGGGCCGTGGACTTGGCCGACGAGGCCGGCTATCACTGCCGCCGTCGGGGCCGTGAACTCTCTGTGCGCGACCCCGACCACGGCGTCGAGTTCGTCTTCTTGCGTCCTCGGGACATTGCCACGTACGTGAGCAAGGGCATCATTGACCTGGGCGTCACTGGGCTCGACCTTACGTACGACAGCGGGGCCGACGTGACGCACGTCCTGGACCTCGGCTTTGGCGCGGCTCGCTTCTGCTACGCGGCCCCCAAGTCGACGGACCTCACGCCGGACGACTTTACAGACGAGACCCGCATCGCGACCTCCTACGACACCCTCGTCCGCCGCGACCTGGAGACGCGCAGCGTGGACGCCCGCGTGATCTCGCTGGACGGCGCGGTGGAAATCTCTATCCAGCTCGGCGTGGCCGACGTGATTGCGGACGTGGTGCAAACAGGCCGCACCATCGACGAAGCGGGTCTCAAGACCATCGGGGATCCCATCCTGAACACAGAGGCGGTGCTGGTGGCCCAAAACGGCAGGACCATGGAGAAGGAGGCCGCCCAACGCTTCGCGGAGCGTGTAGAGGGCATCATCGTGGCCCGTGAGTACGTGGTGGTGGAGTACGACCTGCCGAAGAAAAACCTGCCGGAGGCCCGCGAGATTACGCCCGGCATCGAGTCCCCCACCGTCTCCCCGCTTAGCAAGGAGGGGTGGGTAGCCGTGAAGGCCATGATCGAGCGCGACTCAGTCAACGAGGTAATGGATGAGCTCACGGAGCTCGACGCCCGCGGCATCATTATTACCGACATCCGCACCTGTCGCATCTAGCACGCGGGGGTGGGGGAGGAAGCACCGGAAAGGGACATCGAACGCCGATGTGTCCTCGCTCCCCGCCTACCGTCCTTCATACCGCCTAAGCAACTGCCCGCTCAGGCGGAGGAGCTCCACCTCGGCCCGCTTCGCCTCGAACTGGGCGGTGAGGAGGCGACTCTCCGCCTGAATGAACTGCTCTTGGACCTCGCGCAGTTCCACACTCGTGATGGTGCCCACCTCGAACTGCCTCAGCGCGACGTCGACGTTGGCCTGCACGGCACTCAGATTTTGCTGCTCCAGCTGCACGAGCCGGAGCCGGTTCTGGTACCGCTCGTAGGCGCTCGTCAGCTCGGTCGTGAGGCGGGAGCGCACGTCCTGAACAGCGAGGCGGGCATTGGTGGTGCGAATCTGCGCGTTCTGCCGGCGCCGCCATCGGTTGAGGCCGTCGAACAGATCGAAGGTGAGGGATATACCGTACGTGAGGTCAGTGCTGGTGCTCTCCTGCAGGAAGCCGCTCTCGGCATCGAGCTGTGAGTAGCCGTAGCCAGCAGTGAGGTCGACGGTGGGAAAGAAGTCCGCGCGAGCCTCACGGGTGGCTGCCCGAGCCGCCTGCAGGGCCTGGCGGGCCTGGGCGAGCGCCGGGCTTTCCTGGAGGGCCGTTTTCTGGAGGGGCTGGTAGCCGAGGCTCGTGTCGACATCAATCGACGACGTAACGGCGTAGCGGATCGGCGCGTCGCCAGAGCGGCCCAGGAGCTGGTTGAGCTGGGTTTTCGCGTTTACGAGAGCGGTTTGCTGGCGTAGCACCGCCGCCGAGTCGGCGTTGAGGTCCACACGGGCCTGCCGTACCTCCAAATCCGACGCCGAGCCTAACTCGCGCCGCGTCTCCACGATGCGCAGGCGCTCGCGGGAGATGGAGGCTGCCTCCCGCAGTACGTCGAGTTGCTGTTGCTGGCGCGCCACATCGTAGTACCCATCAATGACGTCCGCCACTAGCGCCTCAATTTCTTCCATCGTGGCGGCCGCCTGCCGGTCGCGCTCGGCCCCGAGGCGATTGTACGTGGCGTACGGGCGCAGGCCATCGAAGACCGTCCACCGCAGGTTGGCCTCGGCGGTGGTCTGGGTGGTCGTCGCTCCGTCCGTGTTCTGAGTCTGCCCGTCGAGGAAGGTCTGATCGGACGACGAAACCGTCTCGGAGTACCCGGCCTGCCCGGTGAGCGTCGGCAGAAAGCCTGCGTTGCCGAGCGAGACGTTGTTCTCGGCAATGTCGGCCTGTCGTCGAGCAATCTGGGCCTGCTGGTTTTTGTCGAGGGCGCGCTGAACGGCGGCATCAAGGCGGAGGGTGTCGCGGGCCTCCGACTGTTGGGCCTGCGCAAGCGACGGCACGAGCACCGCCCCGACGAGGAGGAAAAGGCCCGGGACGAGACGAACACGAGGGATCATGTACGGGACGCGTGAAACGTGATGCGTGAGAAGTGATGCGTGATCGATGGTTGGAGGCAGCCTCACGTATCACGTTTCACGCATCAGATACGCACTACGCAATACGCAACACTGAAGCCTCCCTACGAAGACGCCACCTGCTGTTGCGTCGCCCCCTCCGCCTCGGGCAGTCCATCGCCGGCCGCGGCTCCGTCGCCTCCCACGAGCACCGGCCCGGCGTCCTCACTCGTGAGGTAGGTGTACGTGGCGGGAATCACGTAGAGCGAGAAGATCGTGCCCACGAGAAGCCCACCGATGACCGCGATCCCCATCGGCATGCGGCTCTCGGCCCCGGCCCCTAGTGCCAGCGCGATGGGGAGCACGCCAAGGATGGTGGAAAGCGCCGTCATGAGGATGGGCCGGAAGCGCACCGCGGCCGCTTCCTCAATGGCTTCGCGGATGGAGAGCCCCGCCGCCTTGCGCTGGTTCGCAAACTCGACAATCAAGATGCCATTCTTCGCCACCAGCCCAATCAGCATCACCATGCCGATCTGGCTGAAGATGTTGATCGACTGGTTGAAGTACCAGAGGAACAGCATGGCGCCCGCCAGCGCCAGCGGCACGGTGAAGAGGATGATGAGCGGATCTCGGAAGCTCTCGAACTGGGCCGCCAACACAAGGTAGATGAGCAACAGCGCCAGGCCGAAGACATATAGCAGCTGGTTGGAGGTCTCCTGGAAGTCACGCGACTGCCCCGAGAGCGCCGTCGTAAAGGACGGTCCCAGCACGTCCTCCGCCACGCGGTCCATCGCGTTGATGCCGTCCTCGATTGTGCTACCGGATGCGGGACGGGCACTCACGGTGGCCGACATGTAACGGTTGAACCGGAAGAGCTGCGGCGGCGTGGCCTGTTCGCTCACCGACACGAGGTTATCCAGCGGCACCGGTTCCCCGCTCGACGAACGCACGTAGAGGCTCGTCAAGTCGATGGGCTCGTCGCGGCTTTCCTCGTTGGCCGACGCGATAATCTCCCGTTGCTCTCCGTCCCGCACAAAGAAGCCCACACGCTGCTCTGCCAGCGCCAGTTGCAAGGTCTGCGCTACGTCGAGCGGGGAGACGCCGATATTGTTGGCCTTCGCACGGTCGATCTCCACCTGCAGCTCGGGCTTGTTGAACTTCAGGTTCACGTCCACGAAGGCGAGTTCTTCCTGAGCGCGCGCCTCTTGCAGAAACTCCGGCAGCGTCTCGCGGAGATTTTCGACACTGGACGTCTGTAGGACGTACTGCACCGGGAGGCTACCGCCCCCTCCGCCCACCGAAATTGTCGGCTCCTGCGAGACAAACGTGCGCGCCCCTTCCAGCTCCCCGAAGGCCGCCTGCAGGCTGTCGGCGTACTGCATTTGCGAGACATCGCGCTCGGACGGCGGGACCAATCGCGTGAACATGAACGCCGAGTTCACCGAGCTGGCTGCCCCAAAGCCCGGGGAGGTAACCGAGATGGTGGCACGCTGGTGCTTGTCCGGAATGGTTTCGTTGAGCGCCTGGTACATCTTGTCTACGTACCCGCTCATGTAGTCGTAGGTGGCTCCTTCTCGGGCCGTTGTGCTGATGCGCACGAGGCTCCGGTCCTCCAGCGGCGCCAGCTGCTGCGGCAGCGTGAAGTGAAACATTGCGATGAGCGCTGCACACCCGGCCATGATGACGAAGGCCATCCACCGATATTCCATAAAGGACTCCAGGGAGCGACGGTACGCGTCGGTGAGCGCCTCAAAGAAGGGCTCGGTCTTGCGGTAGACCCACGGCTTCTGCTCCCGCTGCTTCAGGAGGCGCGTGGACAGCATGGGCGTAAGCGTGAGCGCCACGAACGAGGAGAACGCCACCGCCCCCGCAATCACCACCCCAAACTCCTTGAACAGCTGCCCCGTGAGGCCGCCCATAAAGATGATGGGCGTGAAGATGATAACGAGCGACACGGAGGTCGCCACGACGGCAAAGAAAATCTCGCGCGTCCCCTCCAGGCCCGCCACGATGGGCTCTTTCCCCTCCTCAATCTTGGCGTAGATGTTCTCCAGCACCACGATGGCGTCGTCCACCACCAGCCCAATGGCCAGCACCAGCGCCAACAGGGTGAGCACGTTGATGGAGAAGCCCATCGCGTACATCACAAAGAACGACCCGATGAGGGCGATGGGCACCACCACCAGCGGAATCAACGTGGACCGCCAGTCGCGTAGGAACAGGAAGATGATAAGCACCACGAGGAGAAACGCGATGAAGATCGTCTGCTGCACCTCGCTGATGCTATCACGGATGGGCTCGGTGTTATCGAACCCGATGCCGAGTTCCAGGTCGCTGGGCAGGTCGGACCGGATGCGGTCGAGCCGGTTGTAGAATTCATCGACGATGTCGATGTAGTTGGCGCCGGGAAGGGGACGCAGGACGACCCCCACCATGGGCACGCCGTCCCGCTGCAGGAGCGTCCGCTGGTTGAGCGGCGCAATGTCGGCCTTCCCCACGTCCTCCAGCCGCACGGTCTGCCCGCTCTCACTCTGCTTCAGGATGAGCGAATTGAACTCCTCAACGGTCTCTAAACGGCTCTTCGTCCGTACCGTAAGCTCGATCGTTTTCCCCTCAATGCGCCCGGATGGAAGCTCTACATTCGAGCGGTCGAGCGCGCGGCGCACGTCAAGCGGCGTCAAGTTGTAGGCCGCGAGCTGCTGGGGATCGAGCTGGAGGCGCATCGAATAGGTCTTCTCCCCCCAAATGTCGACACGGCTCACCCCCTCGATGGTCTGAAGCCGCTCTTTGAAGCGCTTATCGGCAATCTCCGTGAGCTCCATCAGGCTCCGCGTGTCCGACTTGATATTCAGAAAGACAATTGGCGGCGCGCTGGCGTCGGACTTTGAGACGCTGGGCGGCTCAGCGTCGGGCGGGAGCTGCTGTTGGGCGCGGCTCACCCGCTCGCGCACGTCATTGGCCGCCCGTTCGAGATCGGCCCCCAGGTCGAACTCCACCGTGACGGTCGAGCGCCCCTGCCGGCTCACCGACTCGATGGTGCGGATGCCATCGATGCCGTTAATCTGCTCCTCCAGCGGCTCGGTGATCTGCGAGTCGATTACGTCGGCGTTGGCCCCGCGGTACTGGGTGGTAACACTAATGATGGGCGGGTCCACGGCGGGGTACTCGCGCACGCCCAGGAAGTAGAAACCCACCGCCCCGAAAATCATGATGAGCAGCGCGAACACCGTCGACAGAACGGGCCGGCGAATGCTGAGGGAATAGAGGGACATCTGCGTCTGAGCGTCTGGGCGTAATCCGTGATGCGTGAACCGTGATGCGTGATCGACAGCGAGGGACCCCTCACGTATCACGCCTTACGTTTCACGGACCGTGTCTCATTCGAGCGTCTCAATCCGAACCGGCAGCCCGGCGCGCATTTCTTGGATGCCGGACGTAATGACCGTGTCGCGGAGCGCAAGACCGTCGGTCACCTGCACGGTGGAGTCGGTGCGGACGCCGAGCGCAACGTTGCGCGGTTGAGCGGTGCCGTTTTCGACGACGAAGACGCGTTGGCCATCAAGGGTGGGGAGCACGGCGAAGGACGGCACTACGATGGCGTCGTCGATGGTGCCAAGGGTAACGGTCACGTCGGCAAACATGCCGGGGCGGAGCATGCCACCGGGATTTGGGGCACGGGCACGTAGCTGGAGGGTACGGGTGTCGGAGTCGACCTCCGTGTCAGTCGCGTAGACTTCCCCCGTCATGCGGTCCTCGCGCCCCCGTACGCTGAACATAACAGACTGGCCCGGGCCCACTCGGGAGGCGTATTTTTCGGACACTGAGAAGTTGACCTTGACCGGATCGATGCGCTGCAGCGTCGTGATTCGCGTCTGTGGGCTCAAATACGCGCCCTCGCTCACTGCTCGCAGTCCCACGACGCCGTCGAATGGGGCACGGACCTTCGTTTTCTCGATGCGTGCCTCCACAAGCTTCAGGTCGGCCTTCAAGACCTCCACCTCGTTCACGGTGGCGTCGTACTCTTCCTGACTCACGCCCCCTTCGGCCAGCAACTGCCTTTGGCGCTCGGCGCGGTCTTCGGCTAGTCGAAGCTGGTGCTGCAGGCGCTGTTTCTCCGCCTGCAGCTCCGAATCGTTGATCTGCACAAGCAGGTCGCCCTGCTGAACCCGCGTGCCCTCCTCAAACTGGATGTCCGTGATCTTGCCCGAGGCCTCGCTCGCTACCTCTACCGACTCATCGGCCCGTAGCGTGCCTGTGGTGCGAATCCGTTCCGTCACGATTCCAGGCTGCACTACAGTCGCATCCACGCGTGTCGGGGCGTCGCTCGATCCGCTATCGCTTCCGGAGGAGGATTCGGAGCCACTAATCTTGGGGAGGGCCAGCCCGACGAGTACGACAACGGTGAGGCCGACGGCCAGCAAGCGCTTGGTTCGAGACGACCAGCCCGTCTCTTCGGGGGCGGACTCCGACGAGGCGGACGACGCGGAATTGCTCATGGAACTAGCAAAAGAATCCAACAAAGACCTCCCCGCGGCGGGCCGCGGGAACTGCGTGGAGGCAAGTGCTACCCGGAGCTTCGAGTCTGGTTCGATGCGGGGGTCGTTCTTCGACTGCTTCCGCCCTGCATCGTTACAAGTCCTCCGTGCCCCTACGACTGTGCTCTACGTCATTCTTCCCCGAAAACAGCCGCGGCCTCGTCTTCGAGTACCGGCCCAACGACCGCTACGTCGTGGTTTCCCCGATCAAGCACCTCGCGACACGATAGGTGGAGCTGGCGCCCGGCCTCACCCTTCATCTCGTAGTGTCGCTCTGCCCGCAGGCCAAACACCACCTGCCCGATGCGAGCCCAGAAGATCGCCCCCGCACACATGGCGCACGGCTCCGTGCTGGCGTAGAGGGTTGCGTCCTGCAATCGATCCATCTCGTACTGCTGCGAGGCGGCACGGACAAGATTGGTTTCGGCATGGCCTGTGCAGTCCCCCGTTCGCGCCTCCGTGTTGCCGGCCCGGTCCAGGACGGTGCCCTCCGCCCCCACCAGTACGGCCCCGAACGGCGGATTGCCGGACTCTTTGGACGACAAAGCCTCCTGGATGGCAGCGCGGAGGAAGCGTTCGTGATCGAGTGCGTCGGCGGACGCGTGCATGGCGCAGCAGGGTGGGGCACGTAGGATTCGGCTGTGCAAAATCCGGCGCAGGACGGACCGTTCCCGTCCGCCCCCTCCCAAACGCGAATCCCCTTCAAAAATGTGACGATGACGAGGGCCCGCGTGGACCCGGGAACGTTCTCGAGGATGGGAATGTAGCAGAGCATGCCGTTTTGGCATTGATATCTCACGCTTTCACCCCCCTTCATGCTCTCGCCTGCCTCTTCCATTGCGGTCTGGACGACCGTGGCGCCGGATGCGATCCGGTGTTGCTGTCGGTGCTGTCGGTCCTCCACGGAGAGGCTGCGTCTGATCGGGGCCCTGCCCCCTGCGACCGAGCGCTGAGGTTCGCCCCGACATTCTGCTTGCCCCTGTAGCCTCTCCGGTGTGTCCGTGAGAGGCTTTTTCTTTTGATCACTCTGTCTTTTTCGCCGATGAGTACTGCCGTGTCCCCTGCCTCGTCCTCCGCCGTCGCCCGACCTGCGTCGGACTTGGTCGACGCCATCGGCCAAACCCCTCTGCTGCGACTCGATNGCCTTGCGACCGACCTGCCGGGGACGGTCTCGGTCTATGCCAAGGCGGAGCACCTTAATCCCGGCGGCTCAGTGAAAGATCGGCCGGCCCTTCGTATGATCGAAGCGGGGCTCGACTCCGGTGCGTTTCGTCGCGACCAGACGCTTATCGACGCGACGAGTGGCAACACGGGCATCGCTTATGCCATGATCGGGGCCGCAAAGGGACTGGACGTGACGCTCGCCCTCCCCAAAAACGCGTCCGAAGAGCGCAAAAAAGTGCTACGGGCCTACGGCGCTGAGCTCATTCTGACGGACCCCATGACCGGGACGGATGGGGCCCAAGAGCGGGTAAAGGAACTGGTGGCGGCGGAGCCCGACCGCTACTTCTACCCCGACCAATACAACAACGACGCGAACTGGCAGGCCCACTACGACGGCACGGGCGCCGAGATTCTGGAACAGACCGAGGGCCAGGTGACGCATTTCGTGGCCGGTCTCGGCACCACCGGCACGTTCATGGGCGTCACGCGCCGACTGAAGGCGCACGACCCGTCGATCCAGGGCATCGCCCTGCAGCCGGAGACGGCGATGCACGGCCTGGAAGGCCTGAAGCATATGGAGACGGCCATTGTGCCCGGGCTGTACGACGCCGACCTCGCAGACGCCCACCGCACGTGCACCACCGAAACGGCGGTCGCTATGACGCGCCGGCTGGCCCGGAGCGAGGGCCTGCTTGTGGGCCCCTCGGCCGGTGCAAACGTGGCCACCGCGCTCGACGTGGCCCGTTCGCTGGAAGCGGGCGTCGTGGTCACCATCCTCTGCGACACCGGCACGCGGTATCTGAGCGATGACTTTTGGACTGAGGAGTGATACGTGGGACGTTATTCCCAAGAGGGGACGATCCCCAATGAGGAGCCCCCCTCACGTGTCACGTTTCACGCATCAATCGGCCTCTTTCACCGACACAGATCCTGATGGAAACGACGAATTCGATCCTGAACGCCATCCGCCAACATGGTGCCGACGCCTACCCCGAGGAAGGCTGCGGCTTTCTGCTCGGTACCGTGACGGGCAAGGGCACGAACCGCGTCACGGCACTGCACCAGGCCACGAATCGCCGCGCCGAGAACCGCGAGCGGCGCTACGAACTCACTGCGGATGACTATCGCCGGGCGGACGCGGCGGCGCAGGAGCAGGACCTCGACGTAGTGGGCATCTACCACTCGCACCCCGACCACCCGGCCCGCCCGTCGGAGACAGACCTAGCGGAGGCGACTTTCCCCGGCTACACGTATGTCATCGTTTCCGTTCACGACGGCACGCCCGACGCGGTGACCGCTTGGACCCTCGCCCTCAACCGCTCGGAGTTTCGGAGGGAGGACATTGTTTTGCCCGACCCTGAACTTATGTAGCTCCCAAACGAGTGAATTTCCCTGCACGATCGGCCTGGATGCTTCGGGGGATTTGGATACATGGATGCCCGGAGGTGAGTGTCCTCCCCTTCCACGTGTTCACGCCCTCATGCTTCCCCTCGCTTCAACGTTTTACCCTCCAACCTTCAACGTCCTACCACCATGCCAACGACTGAAACCACCACCGTCACCGTACGCATCCCGACGCCGCTCCGCTCCGCCACCGACGGCCAGTCGACCGTCGACGTGGAGGCCGACACGGTGGACACGGCGCTCCGCACCCTCGTGGACCGCTACCCTGACCTCGCCGACAACCTCTACAACGAGAACGACGAGCTTCGCCAATTCGTGAATATCTACGTGGGCGATGAAGACGTACGCTTCGGCGACGGCGTCCACACCGCGCTGGAGTCGGGTGACGAGGTGTCCATCGTTCCGTCGATTGCGGGTGGGTGAAACACCTCCCCAACACGGCCGCCCTCGTGGGAAGCCGCTTCCCGAGTACCGGCGGCCGTGCACACTTCGCATTGCGCATGTCGTCGAGGCCCGAGTGGCCACACGTGATGCGCGATCCGAACGCCGAAATGCGCGGTTATCGATCATCAACCGGACCAACGACATGTCTACAACCACAGCAGCACCCGACGAGACGCAGGCCGAACTGACCTCGGAGGAACTCCAGCGCTACAGCCGTCACCTGACGCTGCCTGAATTTGGCCGGGAGGGGCAGGAGAAACTCAAGAACGCGTCCGTCCTCCTCGTCGGCGCGGGGGGCCTCGGCTCGCCCGCCGCCACCTACCTCGCCGCCGCGGGCGTGGGGCGGATCGGCCTCGTCGACTTCGACACCGTGGAGGCCTCCAACCTCCAGCGTCAGATTCTCTACGGCACGAGCGACGTAGGGCGGCCCAAACTGGACGCCGCGTCCGAGCGCCTGGAAGACCTCAACCCACACGTGGAGGTGGAGCGGCACGAGGTGCGGCTCACAAGCGACAACGCGCTCGGCATCATCGACGACTACGACGTGGTGGCCGACGGGACGGACAATTTTCCCACCCGCTACCTCGTCAACGACGCCTGCGTGATGACGGGCACACCCAACGTCTACGCATCCATCTTCCGGTTTGAGGGCCAAGTCTCCGTCTTCGCCACCGAGGACGGCCCCTGCTACCGCTGTCTCTACGAAGAGCCGCCCCCACCGGGTCTCGTCCCGTCCTGCGCCGAGGGCGGCGTGCTCGGCATCCTCCCCGGCCTCATCGGCACGCTGCAGGCCACCGAGGTCATTAAGCTTCTGGCCGACGTGGGGGAGCCCCTAATCGGACGCTTGCTAATGGTGGACGCCCTGAGCATGGACTTCCGCACGGTCAACGTCCCCACGAATCCGGACTGCCCGGTCTGCGGCGAAAATCCGACAGTGACGGAACTGATCGACTACGAGGCGTTTTGCGGGATTCCGCAAGACAACGATGCCTCCACAAACGGAACTGCCGACGCTGACGTGTCCGACTCCGACAACGCCATCCCCGAACTCTCCGTTCACGACCTCAAGCGGCGACGCGACGCGGGCGATGCCCCGTTCGTGCTCGACGTGCGCGAGCCGTACGAGGCCGACATTGCCAGCATCGACGCCGACCAGCTTATCCCAGTCGACGAGTTGGAGGATCGCCTCGATGAACTGGAGGCAAGTCCGGGCGACGAGATTGTGGTGCACTGCCGCTCGGGCGGTCGCTCGGCGAAGGCCACCGAGTTTCTGCGCGAAAAGGGCTACAACGCGTCCAACCTCGCCGGCGGCGTTCTTGCATGGAGTGACGAGATCGACGCGGATGTGCCGAAGTACTAGCGGCGCTCACTCTGCTTTGATGGAGCGAAGGACCCCGCAGCGCTTGGCTGCCGGGGTCCTTTCGTTTGTCTCAGGCCCCGGAGGCCCGCGCGTGCTCCGGAGGCCCGCGCGTGCTACGGAATGAGGACGCCCTGCACCTGGGCCTGCTGAATGGGGCGGTCCGAGTCGATGGTCTGATTGAACTCGACGGAGTCGCCCGGGGTGACGTCCTGTACCTGAATGCGCATTGTCTCGATGCGCCCTCCCTGATCATCGTAAAGACCGACCTCGATTTCGGCGATGCCGATGGTGGACGCTCCAGGGTTTACGAGCGTGCCCGCAAAGACCCGCTCCCCGCTCGGCGTCTGCAAGAGACGTGGGTTCACGACCGTTGCCTCTTTGCTTCCTCCATCTCCCCCGCTACAGGCCGCAACGACTATCGCGAGAAAGACAGTGGCCAGAAATAGAATGTACGGACGGTCAACGGCCATGACGACGGGTACCAAGTCGGGAAGAGACAAAAGTCCCTCTGAATTCGAGGATCACCCTGGACGTAGGCGCGTGGGCCGCCGCGGATCCCGACTGCCTGGACTCAAGCAGCAGGATTTACAGTACAATCATGGACCGCCCCGCTCCAACGCCAAACCCCACGGGACTTGCCCTCCCTCACTCTAGCAAGAACAACTCCGCTGCAAGCAATAGGTATTTGGACTACACCTCTTCCAGGTCGGCCAAGTTGTCCCGGAGCCGCTCTAGCTCCGCCATTGCGTCCTCCCGCTTTTGTCGTTCGCGGCTCACGACCTCGTCGGGCGCCTTGTTCACGAACTGGGGATTGTTGAGCTTCTGCTCCACGCTCTCCAGAAAACCTTCCTTGTTTTCAATCTCGCCGCGGAGGCGCTCGCGTTCCTGTTCCAAATCGATCATGCCGGCGAGCGGTACGAACACCTCGCAGCGCCCCACCACGACCGACGCGCTGGCCTTCGGCTTCTCGGCCCCCGGCTGCACGGTAAGGTCGGTGACGCTCGCCAGTTTGTCGAAGTAGTCGGCGTATTGACGGACCGTGTCGGCCAATTTCTCATCATCCGCCGGCACGTTCACGGTCGCCGCAATGTCCTGCCCCAGCCCCACGCCGTAGTCACTCTTGATGCCGCGCACGCCGGAGATCATCTCCTGAATCACCTCGAACGTCTCGGCGGCCTCCGCGTCCATCAGGGCCTCATCGGCCTCCGGCCAGTCGGCCACAATGCAGGCCTCGCGTGCCTCGCGCGGCCGCACCTTCCACCACAACTCCTCCGTAATGAAGGGCATGAGCGGGTGCAGCAACTTCAGGAGTGTCTCGTAGATCTCGGCCGCCAGGGCGATCTGGTCCTCGTCCATCTCCTCCCCGTACGGCGGCTTGATGAGCTCCAGGTACCAGTCGCAGTAATCGCGCCAAAAGACGTCGTAGACGCGCTCGGCGACCTCGTTGAGACGGTAGCGATCCAACGACTCCTCGATGTCCTGGATGGCCGTGTGGAGGCGGTGGAGCATCCACTGCTCCGCCAGCTCCAGCTCCTCGAACGAGCGCTCCCGCTGGTAGTCGCGGGTTGGGACATCGTCCGCGTCCCGGTCCATGAACTGGCCGAAGACGTTGAACGCGTTCC
>JGI1684J13235_1000005_pt1 | contig 93562 bp, 71 predicted proteins | sample PonA232FremontCA_2_FD_13235 | JGI IMG/M metagenome (IMG submission 13235) | reverse complement strand
ACGATCACCGTCGACGCTCGCACCGTCAACGACGTGAAGGTGAGCGAGGACGGCCGCACCTGCATCATCAGCCGCGAGGGCGCGTCCGACCGGAAAAACGGCATGGTCATCCTCGACTGCTCGGACCCGACCGACGTGTCGATCGTGACCGAGTACACGAACCGCCTCACCGGCGGCGTCCACAACCTGTTCATCAACGAGGACCACGTCTACGCCCTCAGCAACGGCCGCCGCTACGAGATCATCAACATCGAGGACCGCGCCAATCCGACCCGGGTGACCGACTTTGAGCTGGAGACGCCCGGTCATTCGATCCACGACGTGTGGGTGAAGAACGGCATCGCCTACTCCTCGAACTGGGACGACGGGGTCGTGATGGTCGACGTGGGCAACGGCGTGAAAGGCGGCTCGCCCTCGAACCCCGTCGAGATCGGTCGCTACGCCTACCCGAGCGGCTGGAACCACGCCGCCTTTCCGTATCGCGACGACCAGACCGGCAAGCACTGGGTGATCGCCGGCGACGAGGCCTTCCCGAACGGCCTCAACACCGAGAACGAACCGACCATCCCCGCCGGCTGGCTCCACTTCGTCGACTTCACCGACCCGCAGAATCCGTCCGAGGAGGCGCGCTATCGGGTCCCCGAGGCGGGCTCGCACAACTACTGGGTGGAGGGCGACACGCTCTACGTGGCCTACTACAACGCCGGGCTACGCGTGGTCGACCTGTCCGGCGACCTGAAGGGCAACCTCTACGAGCAGGGCCGCGAGATTGCCCACTTCAGGCCCTACGATCCGCAGGGGCGCATTCCCAACGCCGCCATGACGTGGGGCCCGCAGCCGTACAAGGGCCACATCTTCTTCTCCGACTGGAACTCGGGCCTCTGGGCGGTGGAACTGACGAGTGAAGAGTGATACGCGAAGCGTGACGTGGAGCCGAACGTCACCTGCCAGCCTGAAACGTTCAACGTTCCAACCTTCAACGCGACCCCCGCCATGCGCCTGCTCCGAACGCTCCTCCTTGTCATCTGCCTGTTCGGCCTGGCAGCAGCGCCGGCCCTCGCCCAGAATTACTACGCCTACGTCGCGTCCGAGTCGGCCGACGAGGTGGCGCTGGTGCGGTTCAACGCCGACAATGAATCGATGATTGTCGAGGAGACCATCCGCGTGGGCTACATCGCGCCCGAAACGGAAGGTGCGCACGGCATGACGGTAGCGCCGGACGGGGAGCACTGGTTCGTGTCCATCGCCCACGGCAAGCCCTACGGCCGTGTCGCCAAGTACGAGACCGGCACGAACACGAAGATCGACACCGCCCACGTCGGCATGTTTCCGGCCACGATGGAGATCTCCGCGGCCACCGGGCTGCTGCACGTCGCCAACTTCAACCTACACGGCGAGATGGAGCCGAGCACCGTGTCAGTGGTCGACCCCGAGGCGATGACGGAGGTCGACAAGATCGAGACCGGTCTCATGCCGCACGGCTCCCGCTTCGCGCCGGACGGGCGCACGCACTACTCGGTGGGTATGATGGACGGCACGCTCTACGAGATCGACGCCGTCACGCGCCGAGTGACGCGCTCGCTTACGACCGGCGAGGGCACCCCCAAGCCGACGTGGGCTGACCCACACCCCTCCGATCCGTTCGTCTACGTCCCCCACAACGGCGGCGACGAGGTGGTGGAGGTGCACCGCGAACAGTGGGACATCACGCGTCGCTTCGACACGGGCGACGGCACGAAGCCCTACAACCTGGAGGTGTCGCCGGACGGCTCCACGCTCGTCGTCTCCTACAAGGGCACCGGCGAGACGGGCATTTGGGACCTGGAGACCGGAGAGCGAACGGCGCGCCTATCCAACAGCCAGTCCGTCACGCACGGCGTCGTGATCTCGCCCGACAGCCGCTACGCGTTTGTCTCGGCGGAAGGGGTGGGCGGCGAGCCGGGCGCGGTGGACGTGTTTGATCTGCGGTCGAACGAGCGGGTTGCGTCCGTCGAGGTCGGGCCGCAGGCGGGCGGCATCGCGTTCTGGAAAACGGAGGAGACCCCCACCTCGGCCCGATGACCGACGCGCCCGGCACCTATGCGCTCCTGCTCCGGGGCGAGGAGCCCCAAGAGATTGCGGTCGGGGCGCTCGGGGAAATGACGGTGCGGCCCGACGTGTACGTCTACGTGGGGAGCGCCTTCGGCCCCGGCGGTCTTCGGGCTCGGGTAGCGAGGCACGTTCGGGGCGACGGCGCGCTGCACTGGCACGTCGACTACCTGCGTGCCGTCACGACCCTGGAGGCGGTCTGGTACACGCACGACCCCGAACGCCGCGAGTGCACGTGGGCCGAGATCCTTCGATCCCAGTCCGACGCCTCCGTGCCGGTCGATGGGTTTGGGGCGTCGGACTGTACCTGTCCGGCCCACCTCGTCCGTTTCGAGGCCGCGCCATCCGTCTCGACGTTCCGGACGCGCCTTCGTGGAGAGTGTCCGGATCACGAGACGATCTCCCGCTTCGAGCCGTAACAGTCAGGTGGAAGAGGCACTTTCCCAGAGAGTGCAGAGGGGAAAGAGACGATCACTGTAGTGAGGTGAAAACGCCACAACGCAATGCGCACCCTCGGCAACATCCTCTGGTTTCTGATCGGCGGCCTCGAGATGGGACTGGCCTGGTGGCTGGCCGGCCTCGTGATGTACGTCTCCATCGTCGGCATCCCGTTCGGGCGCGCCTGCTTCGAGATCGGCACGTTCACCTTCTTCCCGTTTGGCCGCGAAGCGGTGCGGCGCGACGAGCTGACCGGCGAGAGGGATGTCGGCACGAGCCCGCTGGGGACGCTGGGCAACGTCCTCTGGTTTTTGCTGTGCGGATGGTGGCTCGCGCTGGGCCACCTCGCCACCGCACTGCTGCTGTGTGTGACGATCATCGGCATTCCGTTCGGCCTTCAGCACGTCAAGCTTGCGGGCCTGACGCTCTCGCCCATTGGCAAGACCGTGGTGCGGGAAGAGGTGGCGGAGGCGGCGCGTCGGGGAGAAGAATAACCGCGGAAGAGAGCTAGGCCGAGGACGGGCCGGACGACGCCGGGCGGTCCATGAAGGGAAAAATCTCGGCGTAGCTGGGCGGGAGGTGGTCGCCGATCTCTGAAAGGACCGGCGCATCGGTGGCCTCGCCGAGTACGGTCAGCACCCCCCAGGTTGCGGCTTGAGCATCTTCTCGGTTCAGGTTGGCCCGGGCCTGAATACGGTCGAGGAAGGCCCCCTCGGTGAGCCGTTCGGTCTCCTCGCGTGACGTCTCAGGCCGGGCGGATTGGAGGGGCTGAGCGAGTTCCGTCGGCAAGGGAGCGCTCAGTCTGTCCCGCTCGGTGCGGTACAGGATTTCACTGAACGTCTTGAGTACGACCGTCGCAATGTCGGCGGTGGTCTCGCGGTCGTCCGTGGAGAGGTGCCCNTGGACAGTATCGAGAAACGCGTCGTATGTCATGAGGAGCGGAGGGCTCATTGCAAGACCATCGGACAGCATCATACGGTGGGACAACGCGGTCGTTTGCTGCGGGCGCGATGCTACACCAAGAACTTTTCGACGGACGTCAAACGGAGAGAGTCCGCGCGCAGCGAGCTGGCCTATCTGCTCGTCGAGGATCTGGCAGGGCGGTGATGGACCCACCTCTGTGGACTGCTTTTCCGCGAGCCTTGCGCAGTTGGCGAGTGGAGAGGGTGTGGCGGTTGATCCACGCCCATCAGATGGGAGACGACACGAGGCTGACCGGAAATTGATGACCATTGGCCAATCGTTCAGTCGTCAATGCAGGCACTTTTTCGATAGGGAGCCAACGTGTCATTGCCGTAACACCCCTGTCCCAACGGGAAACGCGCGCCCACCCCGACGGTGTAATCTCTTCTGTACGTAGCGGCGTCCCGCACCCTCGCAGAGGCGCCCGAAACAAGCACTCCCACACGACCCCGCCGTCCCCCGCATGCCCGAGCACATTACCCTCCGTGGCGCGCGCGAGAACAACCTCCAGGCCATCGACCTCGACATTCCCCGCAACCGGCTCGTCGTGGTGACCGGCGTGTCGGGGTCCGGCAAGTCGAGTCTCGCGTTCGATACCATCTTTGCCGAGGGCCAGCGGCGCTACATGGAGAGCCTGAGCGCCTACGCCCGTCAGTTCCTGGAGATGATGGAGCGGCCCGAGATCGACTACATCGACGGCCTCTCACCGGTCATCTCCATCGAGCAGAAGACCGTCAGCGGCAACCCGCGCTCCACGGTCGGCACCGTCACGGAGGTGTACGACTTCCTCCGCCTGCTCTACGCCCGGGCCGCCACGGCCTACTCCTACGAGACGGGCAACCGCATGCGGCAGCAGAGCGACGACGAGATCGTGGACGGGATCCTCGACTTCCCCGAGGGCACGCGCCTCCAGATTCTGGCCCCGGTGGTGCGGGGGCGCAAGGGCCACTACCGCGAGCTCTTCGAGCAGACCTCCGCGCAGGGCTTCGAGCGGTTTCGGGTGGACGGCGAGATGCGGGTCTACGAGGAGGGCATGAAGCTGGAGCGCTACGAGACGCACGACGTGGAGGTGGTCATCGACCGCCTCGCGATCAAGGACGGCATCCGCTCCCGTGTGGGCCAGTCGGTGGAGACGGCGCTGGAGATGGGGGGCGGCACGCTCATCGCGGACGTGGTGGACGGGCCCGATGGCGTGGAGACGGGCGACCATCTCTTCAGTCGCGACCTCGTGGACCCCGAGACGGGCCTCTCCTACGAGGAGCCCTCGCCCAACATGTTCTCGTTCAACACCCCGTACGGCGCGTGTTCGGAGTGCGAAGGGCTGGGGACCGCTAAGCAAATTGCGCCGGAGCTCGTCGTCCCGCACCCGGAGAAGACGATCAACGAGGGCGCGCTGGCGCCACTCGGCGAGCCCCGCGACATCTGGATCTTTAACCAGCTCGAAGCGGTCGCGGAGGCGTACGGGTTCGACTTCGACACCCCGATCGAGGATCTTTCCGACGAGCAGCTGGCGGTCATTCTGGAGGGGGCGGGCGACGAACAGTTCGACATCAACTACGGCTACAAGGGGCGCGAAGTGCAGTACAAGCACCGCTTCGACGGCCTCTACGACCACATCTGGCACACCTACGAGGAGACCAGCTCGTCGAAGAAGCGGCGCCGCGCGGAGTCGTTCATGCGCGAGATGGACTGTCCAGAATGCGGCGGCGGGCGCCTCAAGCAGGAGAGCCTCCACTACCGCATCGGCGGCAAGTCGGTCGCCGACCTCGCCCGGATGGACCTCACGCAGCTCCGCGAGTTTGTCGATGACGTGCCGTTCGACACCGAGCGGCAGGAGCGCATCGGCGCGCCCATCGTGAAGGAGGTGCGCGAGCGGCTCGACTTTCTCATCGGGGTGGGCGTGGGCTACCTCACGCTCGACCGTCCGGCGCGCACCCTCAGCGGCGGCGAGAGCCAGCGCATCCGCCTCGCCACGCAGGTGGGCACGCAGCTCACCGGCGTCCTCTACGTGCTCGACGAGCCGACCATCGGCCTGCACCCGCGCGACAACGACCGCCTCATCCAGAGCCTCGAAAGCCTGCGCGACCTCGGTAACTCGGTGATCGTGGTGGAGCACGACCGCGACATGATCGAGGCCGCCGACCACGTGATCGACCTCGGCCCCGGCGCCGGCATCCACGGCGGACACGTCATCACCACCGGGCCGCCCTCTGTGCTCACCGTCGATCCGGCGGAGCAGACCAATGGGGCGGCGCACGAGGAGGAAATCGAGTACGAGATCGAGGACAACGGCGTGGCGCGGCAGCAGGTGGCCGAGCGGGCCGCCGCGTACGACAGCGACCACTACGACTTCGAGAGCCTCACCGCCGCCTACCTGCAGGGCGAGCGCGTCATCCCCCTTCCCGACGAGCGCCGCGAGGGCACCGGCGATTTCCTCGTCCTCAAAGGCGCCACCGGCCACAACCTGAAGGGGCAGGACGTAGAGATCCCGCTCGGCACTCTCATCTGCGTCACGGGCGTCAGCGGCTCCGGCAAGTCCACGCTCGTCAACCAGACGCTCTTTCCCATCCTTCATCGCGCGTACCACGACGCCAAGTCGGTGCCCCTGCCCTACGATCAGATCGACGGGCTCGACAACGCCGACAAGGTGATCGAGATCGACCAGCAGCCCATCGGCCGCACGCCGCGCTCCAACGCGGCCACCTACACGAAGCTGATGGACTCGCTGCGCAACCTCTTCGCAAAGCTGCCGGAGGCCGAGATTCGGGGCTACACGAAAAGCCGCTTCAGCTTCAATACCGATCCGGGCCGCTGCGAGAAGTGCGGCGGGACGGGCAAAGTCACGCTGGAGATGAATTTCTTGCCGGACGTGGACGTGACCTGCGACGAGTGCGACGGCCAGCGCTACGGCCCCGAGACGCTGGAGGTGGAGTACAAGGGCAAGAACATCGCCGAGGTGCTCGATATGACCGTCGCCGAGGCGCTCGACTTCTTTGAGAATCAGCCGCGGCTCGTGCGCACCCTCGAGACGCTCGACGCCGTGGGGCTCGGCTACCTGACGCTCGGGCAGCCGTCGACCACGCTGAGCGGGGGCGAGGCGCAGCGTGTGAAGCTCTCCAAGGAGCTCTCGCGTCCGGGGACGGGCGACACCGTCTACATCCTCGACGAGCCCACCACCGGCATGCACTTCGAGGACGTGCGGCACCTCCTCAACGTGTTGCACGGCTTGGTGGATGCCGGCAACACGGTGATCGTCATTGAGCACAACATGGACGTCATCAAGCAGGCCGACCACGTCATCGACCTGGGGCCGGAAGGGGGACGTGAGGGCGGCGAAATTCTGTTCGAGGGCCCGCCCGAGGCGCTGGCGGAGACCGGGACGCACACGTCGGCGTACCTGGGCGAGGAGCTGGAGCGCACGCGGGCGGTGCAGGGGGACGATAGCAAAACGGCCCCGGTGGGCGAGCCGAGCGACAACGGATCGGCCGATGAGACGACGCAACGCCCTGAGCCGGCCGGCCAGTGACGGCCGCGTGCCCCCGGAGCATCGTGTGCGAAATGTGGTGATTTCGTTAAAAGATATTTCGGAAGCGGTTCCGGTTGACTTGGGAGCGCTTCCAGTCAGGCGTTATTTTTTGTGGTTATCGGGGAGTTTTGATAGAGTAAGTGGCGTCATCGACGCTCCCACCACAAAAAATAGCAGATATGGGGATGCACACACGCACGTTGCTTCTTTCTGCGCTGGGGGTCCTTCTCGTGCCGTTCGGGGCGGAGGCCATGGCGGGTTCGGATCCCGCGAATGTCGCTGAGGTGATGCAGTCGGCCGAGCAGACCCAGACGAATCTGGATTACGTCTGGACGATTCTGGCCGCGGCGCTGGTCTTCTTCATGCAGGCGGGCTTCGCGCTGCTGGAGTCCGGCTTCTCGCGGGCGAAGAACGCGGTGAACATCATCATGAAGAACGTGATGGACGCTTCGGCGGGGGCGCTGGTGTTCTTCGCGGTCGGCTTCGGGCTGATGTTCGGCACCTCTTGGGGCGGCCTCATCGGCACCGACGGCTTTTTTCTGACGGGCACGGGCGATCAGCCGCAGACCTGGGTCTACGCGTTCTACTTTTTCCAGGCGGTCTTTGCGGCGACGGCGGCCACCATTGTGTCGGGGGCGGTGGCCGAGCGGATCAAGTTTAGTGGGTACCTGATCTTCTCGGTCACGATCACGGGGCTGATCTATCCGGTCTTCGGGGCCTGGGCGTGGGGCGGCCTCTTCAACGGCAGCGGCTGGCTGGAGGCGCTCGGCTTCATCGACTTCGCCGGCTCCACTGTCGTGCACAGCGTGGGCGGCTGGGCGGCCCTGGCGGGGGCGCTGGTCGTAGGCCCCCGCGTCGGCAAGTACGCGGAGGACGGCACCCCGCGCGACATTCCGGGGCATAGCCTCCCCCTCGCAGCCCTCGGCGTTTTCATCCTGTGGCTGGGGTGGTTTGGCTTTAATGCGGGCTCCACGACCGCCGGCTCCACGGCCATCGCCAAGATTGCGATGAACACGTTCGTCGCGGCCGGAGCGGGTGCGGCGGCGGCCATGGCCATCACCTGGATTGACGGCGGCACCCCGGACGCCACGATGACCCTGAACGGCGTGCTGGGCGGGCTCGTCGGCATCACGGCCGGGTGCGCCGCCCTCACGCCCCCGTATGCGATCCTGACCGGCGCGATCGCGGGCCTCGTGGTGGTCTACGGGACCCGCTTTCTGGAGTGGTACGTGGACGATCCGGTGGGCGCCATCGCGGTGCACGGCCTGGCGGGGGCTTGGGGGACAATCGCCGCGGGCCTGTTCAACTCAGCTGGATTTAGCTTGTCCCAACTTGGCGTTCAGTTCGTGGGAGTCGCGGCGGCCTTTCTGTGGACCTTCCCCATGAGTTACCTCGTCTTCTCGCTGGCCGATGCCCTTATGGGGGGCATCCGGCTCAACGGGGAAAAAGAGGCCCTGGGACTCGATCGACTGGAGCACGACGTGGAGGCCTACCCCGAATTTACGACGGGGCACGATGGCCAGCCGTCGACGGAGACGAAAGACGCCGAGCCGGTCGCGTCGTAGCCGTACGACTGGCCGACACGCTCAAGATATTAATTTGTCCCGCTGGTCACCTGCGATGGCGAGCGGAAACTCCTACCCGGAGGCAGGCGGATAAGGGCTGTCTCCGGGGGGAGGGGAGGCGCAGGCTCCGCACAGAACGCCCCATATACGAGTTGTCTTCGGGGGAGCGTAAACGGGGCGCGGTTTGCGGTCGCCGCGCACCAACAACGGTCTCAGGGGGGCGGGCCCGGTGGGAGCCCGCCTTCCTGGGGCCGTTTGTTTATGGGGCGTATTGGGTTTTGTGGCTCACTCAGTATCCGTAGATCGAGAGGTCTTCGCGTCGCATGTGCGTATTCAGCACGATGCCTAAGAGCGCCGTCTGAGCGAGCATCGCCGATCCGCCGTAGGACAGGAAGGGGAGCGGAAGTCCAATCACGGGGAGTATGCCGGTGACCATCCCGACATTGATGAAGATGTGGATCAGGTAGACTCCCACGGCCCCCGCGGCCACGATGCTGCCGAAGGGGTGCTTCACGTCCGCCCCGAGCTTAATGAGGCGCAGGAGTAGGGCGGCCAGCAGGCCCAGGACCACGAGCGACCCGATCAGCCCAAACTCCTCGGCGATCACGCTGAAGATGAAGTCGGTCGTCTGTTCGGGCACGTATGCGCCCTGAGTTTGCGGCCCCTGCATGAAGCCGGTCCCCCACAGCCCACCGGACTGCAGCGCCACCTTCGATTGTACGAGGTGAAAGCCCACGCCCTGCCGAAATTCTTCGGCGCCGGGGTTGGTGAAGGAGAGCAGTCGCTTCACCTGGTAGGGCTGGAGGATTTTGCTGAGCACGAACGAGATGACAGCCGTCACCCCGCCCGTGAATGTAGCCGCGAGGCCGGCGATGTAGCGCCGTTCCGAATGCCACCAGAGAGCCCCAGTAAATACGACGGCAAAGCCGAGGGCGATCGGGGTAGAAATGAGGGCGAGATACCCGGCAATGGCCGGAGAGATCATCAGCAGAATTACGGAGATCGAGAGTCCGCTCCAAAACAGCATGATGGGCACGAGTCCGAAGAAGACGAGGGCGGTCCCCAGGTCGTTTTGTAGAATGACGAGCAGGGCAGGGACCACAATAAGCGCCGCGGCCTTCAGCGCGAAGCGGAGGTCCTGCCCGGCGCGCGTGTGCCGTTCGGACAGCAGTTGCGCCACCGCCAGTACGGTGCCCACTTTGGCCAGCTCCGACACCTGAAGTCGGAAGGGCCCGAGCGCAAGCCAAGCACGAGTCCCATGGACCTCTACCCCGGCCACCAGCGAGAGCACCAGCAGGACGAGCGTAGCAGCATAGGCCGGGTAGGCGGCGTACCGTAGAATGCGAACCGGGAACAGGAGAATGATGCCGATGCCCACCGCCGATAGCCCGATCCACATCAGCTGGCGGTAGAAGTTATCCTGTACGCTCGCGCTCAGATACTCCACCGCAGGGCCATGCGTGGTGCTATAGAGGGCCAGGAGGCCCGCCACGGCGAGCCCGGCCCACAGCAGGAGCGTCCAGGGGTCGAGCTTCCAGGGAGAGTTCTGCATGAGGAGAGATGGACTAACGAGAGGAGGCCTCGGTACCAGTGGAGTCGCGGGGCGGGCTGGCGGGACGGGCGTCGACCTGCGTGGCCGGAGGGGAGGTGGAGGGGGGCGGCTTTTCGGGCGCGGTGTCTTGACCGGGCCCACTGCGCACCTCTTCGCGCAGGCGCTTCCGCCAGTAGTTTCGCTCCCATGTGTCCGCGATCGTGCCGGTCAAATATTTTTCGGCCATGAGACTGGCGATGGGGGCGGCGGCGGTCGCGCCGTAGCCTGCGTTCTCGACGGCCACCGCGAGGGCAATCTCCGGATCCTCGTACGGTGCGAACATGATGAACAGCGAGTGATCCTCGCCGTGTGGATTTTGCGCGGTGCCGGTTTTCCCTGCACTCGGGACATCCGGGATCTGAATCCACTTGCCTGTGCCGTCGGTCATCACGCGGTGCATGCCTTCCTGAACCGACTCAAAATAGACCGAATCCACAGGAATCGTATCCGGGGGCGCGAGGTCGGGGTGGCTTGTTCGGCCCGTCTCAGGATGCACGGCTTTACGGACAAGGTGGGGCGTGGGGAGAAGGCCGCCGTTGCTGAGGGCCGCGGTGTAGCGGGCTAGCTGGAGAGGGGTGACCGACATGTCCCCCTGTCCGATGCCGAGGTTAATCGTATAGCCCTGGGTCCACTGGCCGTAGGTACGAGTGAAATAGGAGGAGTCTGGAATTAGGCCCGAGGCCTGTCGAAAGCCGCTGAGGGGCGTCTTTTCCCCAAATCCGAACGTTCGGGCCCAGTCGTGCCAGGTGCCCAACTCCATCTCGTCCATCAGCTTGTAGAAAAAGGTGTTGCAGGACACCTCGATGGCCTTCTCGGCTGTGATTCGTCCTTCGTCCTTGCCCCGATGGTTGCTAAACACTCGACGACCGATGCGGTAGCCGGGGGGACAGTCGAGACGCTGTCCTCGGCGCAGCAGCCCTGTTTGGAAGGCCACCAGGGCCATGAAGGGTTTCCAGGTAGAGCCGGGGGGGTACCCGCTCTGTGTAGCCCGGTTGTAGAGGGGATCATGCGGATTGGAGCGAAGGCTGTCCCACACCGAAGCGCTTACCGATTGGGTAAAGAGGGCCGGATCGAAGTCCGGCGTGCTTACGAGGGAGAGGATGCCGCCGGTGTCGGGGTCGAGGGCCACGGCCGCTCCCCGCTTCCCCACGAACAGCGACTCGGCGAAGGCCTGAAGCTGATGGTCGAGGGTGAGATGGAGGTCGTACCCGCTGACGGCCGGCTCGTCTTTCGTTCCGTTGCGGTACCGCATCACCTCCGTGCCATGCACGTTGACGAGCACAAACTCGCGTCCTCGCTCGCCCCGGAGAATGGATTCGTAGGCGTGCTCAAGTCCGGTACGCCCGATGCGGTCCCCAAGCCGGTAGCCCCGCGATCGCTGTCGGGCAAGGGTTCGGTCGTCGATTTCCTGTACGTATCCGAGGGCGTGAGCGGCGCGGGCGGCCGTGTGGTAGCGCCGCCGCAACTCCACGTCGTAGGACACCCCCGGCAACTCATACAGATGCTCCTGCACGCGGCTAAACGTCTCGAACGATACTTCCTGGAACGACGGCACGGGCCGGAACGCGTTGCGCTCGCGGGCCTGCGTCAACCGGTGCTGGACGGTCGAGTCGGCCACGCCGAGTAGCTTGGCCAACAGAGAGGCCTTCGACGGGTCGAAGTACCGAGGGGTGAGCAGGATCGTGTAGGTGGGCTTGTTGTCGACCAGGAGCGTGCTGTCCCGGGCGTACATCGCCCCGCGGGCAGGGTCGATAGATTGGGACCGCACGGCACTCCCCGGCGGAATGCCGTCGCCGGCAGCTCCACTGAGGCCCTGTAGCTGCACGAGGCGGAGTCCCAGAAGGACAAAGACGAGGAGAACCACCCCGGCATAGATCCGGACGCGGGTGCGGTACTCATCCATGTAGGCTCAACCGTCTCGGCGACATACAGAGCGAAACATGATCGGAAGGAGAGGCATCTTCTCCACGATCAAGTCCCTACAACGTTGGGAATATCGGTGGGTTGCAGAGCGTTCCACGTCGGGAAGAAAACAGCCTCGTTCCATCCAAATCGGACCCAAGTTGGTCCCGTACAGTTGGTGAACATGCAAGCAACGTGCCCCATTTCCCCGTCTTGCAAGGCGGTCGCGCCGCCGGCACTGGCACACGGGAGGAATTCCCTGTGTCCCCTCCCCCCGTAACAGGCGAACCTTCTGGGGCACCAAACAATACCAGAACTGTCCCTTGGGGTGCAGTTTCCGTTAAGCCTCGTTGATTCCGGCTGCATTATGCGACGATTGATTGTTCGTGCGACCCTCGCGCTCCTTACTGTCGCAATCATTGGGGTGCTGCGGCCCGCCTCTGCCCAGTACTTCGGGCAGAATAAGGTGCAGTACGAACAATTCGACTTCCGGACGTTCGAGACGGACCAATTCGACATTTACTTCTACCCGGAGGAGCGACAAGCCGTGGAGGACGCGGCTCGGATGGCCGAGCGGTGGTACGACCGCCACTCCCGCACCTTTCTCCGGGAGTTTCAGCAGCGAAAGCCGCTCATTTTCTACGCCAATAGCCCAGACTTCCAGCAGACCAACGCGGTGCGTGGCCAGCTGGGACAGGGTACCGGAGGCGTAACGGAAAGCCTCAAGGAGCGGGTCATCATGCCGCTTACGGGAAGCTACGCGGAGACCGATCACGTGCTGGGCCATGAGCTGGTCCACTCGTTTCAGTACGACATTGCCCTGCGCAAGAACAACGAGGGCTTTTCGCTCCGCAATATGCCCTTATGGTTTATTGAGGGTATGGCGGAGTACCTGTCGGTGGGGCGCCAGGACTCGCACACGGCCATGTGGATGCGGGACGCGGCCCTCCGCGAGGATTTGCCCACGATCCGACAGCTCACGCGCGATCAGCAGTCGTACTTTCCGTACCGGTACGGGCAGGCGTACATGGCGTACATTGGTGGAAAATACGGCGACGCGGCGGTGACGGACCTATATAAGATGAGTGGCCGCGTGGGTGTGGATTCCGCCTTCGTGTACACGCTCGGCATCACGGCCGACTCGCTCTCGGAGGAGTGGAAGCAGGCCACCCGAGAAACATTCTTGCCGGGGGCCAAGGCTCGAACGCCGGTGGACTCGATCGGGAAAGCTGTGATTGGGAATCCAGGGGGGGAGTACCAGCTCAACATCTCACCAGCCGTGAGTCCAGACGGGCGGTACGTGGCGTTTATTTCGCGGCGCAACCTCTTTAACACAAACCTCTTCGTGGCCGACGCGGAGACGGGCGAGATTGTGCAGCAGCTGGAGGGAACGCGCTCGAATCCGCACTTCGATGCACTTCGATTTATCAACTCGGCAGGGGCGTGGTCGCCCGACGGGCGTCGGTTTGCGTTTATCACCTTTTCGGAGGGGCGCAACGAGATCAATACCTTCAACGTCCAGACGGGCGACATCAGGACCCGAACGGTGATTGAAGATGTGGGGGCCATCCACAATCTCGCGTGGTCGCCCGATGGGCAGTCCATCGCGTTTTCGGGGCTGGAGGGGGGGCTAAGCGACCTGTACGTCTACAATCTGGAGGAGAAGGCGGTGCGCCAGCTCACCAACGATCGCTACGCCGACCTCCAGCCTGCGTGGTCGCCGGATGGGGAAACCCTCACGTTCACGACAGACCGCGGCTCGAACGGTACCGACTTCGAAACCCTCGAGTACGCGGAAGAGCGCATTGGCCTCATCGACGTGTCGTCCGGTGAGGTCCGGACGGTCCGGCCCTTCGCCACGGGGATGCAGCACAATCCGCAGTTTAGCCCTGACGGGCGCAGCATCTACTTTATTGCCGACCAGGACGGGTATAAGGATGTATACCGCTACGACCTGGACGAAGAAGCGACCTACCGCGTAACGAACATCCAGACCGGCGTGAGTGGCATTACGGCCCTGTCGCCGGCCCTCTCGGTGGCGCGACGGAGTGGGCGGATGATGTTTTCGGTCTTCTCGAACGGCGGGTACTCGATCGTAGCCCTGCCGGAGGAAAAGACGCAAGGCGAGCGCGTGACCCCTGAGGGCGAGGCGAGTACGGCCGCGGTGCTGCCGCCTCCGCAGCCGGCCGGCGAAGGCCTAGTGGGCAGCTACCTGGGCGATCCGCTTACGGGGCTGAAGGACATCGAGTCGCCTGAGACCGACAAGGCCAGCGACAGGCTCTACCTTGACCGCATCGTGCCGCCGTCGGTTGGCGCGTCGGTGGGAGGCCCCATCGGGCCGCAGGTGGCCGGGGGCGTCGGCTTCACGTTCAGCGACATTCTGGGTCACCAGAACCTGAGTGTGTTCGTTCAGGCCAACGGCACGATCAAGGACATCGGGGGCGGGGTGTTTTACTCCAACCAGGAGAACCGGATGGATTATGGAGTGGGAATCTCGCACCAGCCGTCCGCCTTCGGACAGCTTGGCCGTACCCGCAACGGGAATTTCGTACAGATCGTGCAGCGTATCTTTCGGACACAGGTAGGGGGGCAGGCGAGCTACCCATTCTCGCAGACGAATCGTCTGGAGGTGGGACTCGGGGGCACGCGGTATGGATTCGACGTGACGGCCCGCGTGTTCGACCAGTTTGGCCGGTCGCAGGAAATTGACATTGGCTCGTCGCGGGATCCCCTTTACTTTGCGCGAGCAAGCCTCGCGTACGTCGGGGACTTCTCAAACTTCGGGCTTACCTCCCCGCTCCAGGGCGGACGCTACCGCTTTCAGGTCACCCCGCAGTTCGGGTCCCGCAATTTCGTGTCGGTGCTGGCCGACTACCGCCGCTACTTCTTCCGCGACCCTGTCACGTTTGCCATCCGCGGCCTGCATCGGGGCAATTACGGAGCGGGCAACTTCGAGGGCACGCTGACGGATTCCTTCGTTCGGGAGACGCTTGGCGACCCCTACCAGCTCGGCTTTGTGCGGGGCTATAGCTTCAACTCCATTTTCGAAGAGCCGAAGTGTCAACGGGAGGGCATCTGTGAGATTGGGCGGCTCTATGGAACCCGGATGGCCCTCGGCAGCGTCGAGCTTCGGGTGCCGCTACTCGGCCCCGAAGTGCTGAGCCTTTCCACCTTCCAGTATCTGCCCACTGATCTCGTACTCTTTGCCGACGCTGGGGTGGCCTGGACGAGCGAAGACCTGCGGGAGCTGTCCTTCTCGTCGAACACCATCGGACAGTCGGACCCGAACGCAGCGAGTGGATCGGTGCCGGCTCAGCCCGTAACGAGCGCCGGCGTGTCGGCCCGCGTCAATGTGCTCGGGGCCATTATCTTCGAAGCATTCTACGCTCGCACATTTGAGCGTAGCAAGAACTGGGACTTTGGCGTCATTCTGCGCCCTGGATGGTAGCCTTGGGGGCTCTAGAGTCGGAACGGTTGGCGGGGGGCACGGCGTCTCGGTCAGGCGTCGAGGCGGCCCCGAAGAACAGTGGTGGCTTGGCCGCCCAACGTGATGCGGTCGGCATCGGGGGCATCAAGGGCGATCCGGACCGTGCCGCCCCGCGTCGATACCTGGCGACCAGTGAGGGTGGTGCGTCCGGTCCGGGCGGCCCAGTAGGGCCCAAGTGCGCAGTGGGCCGAGCCGGTAACAGGGTCTTCCGGTACCCCCACCTGGGGGGCGAAGAAACGAGATACGAAATCGACGTCTTGGGCCTCGGCCGCAGCGGTCACGATGAGTCCTCGCGCATCGCTCAGGGTCTCCAGTGCCGAAAGATTCGGCCGGAGCGTGCGCACGGCTTCTGCGTCTGGAAGGCGAACGAGGTAGTCCCGCCCGCTCCGCGCCACCTCCTCCGGGGAGGTCCCGGAAAGGGTATTGGAAAGTGCGGTCGGGGGGCTGCCGACCACAGCAACGGGGTCGACCGGGAAGTCCAGTTGGGTCCACTCGCCATCGTGCCGGGCAGTGAGGCGGCCGCTCGCGGTGTCGAAATGGATGGGGGCATCGGGGGGCGTGAGGCCCTCGGTTCGGAGCACGTGCGCACTGGCAAGGGTGGCGTGACCGCAGAGATCCACCTCATGGGTGGGCGTAAACCACCAGAGCTGGAACCGGCCCTCCTCCTGTGCTCGGAGGAACGCCGTCTCTGAGAGGTTCATCTCGCGGGCCACGTGCTGCATCCATCCGGCTTCTCGCGACGTGGAGAGCAGGACGACAGCCGCCGGATTGCCGGCAAACGGAGAATGTGTGAACGCGTCGACCTGGTAGAAGAGGGAGGACATGGGGGAAATCAAACGCCGGATAGCGACGAAAGGGACAGGGAAACGAAGCATCCCAGATGCAGGTCCAAGAACACGATATTTGCTGTTCCTTCCTCCGGTCGATCTTCGTGTGCAGGCATGTACCGTTTTCTCCGCCCGCTACTGTTCCGGCTCGGCCCTGAGCGTGCTCACGCCGTCACACTCCGGGCGGCGGAGATGCTGCAGGGCGCCGCCCACTCCTTCGTTGAGTCGCGGTATAAGTTTGAGGACGAGCGGCTCAAGCAGCGGCTCTGGGGGCATACGTTCCCCAATCCCGTGGGCCTTGCCGCGGGGGCGGACAAGAATGCCCGGGCTGTGCCGTTTTGGGAGGCCCTCGGATTCGGCTTTGTGGAGGTGGGATCGGTGAGTGCTCGGCCCGCGGAAGGGAACCCCCGGCCTCGCGCCTTTCGACTGCCGGAAGACCAGGCCCTCATTAACCGGCTCGGCCTCAACAACGACGGGGCGGAGGCGGTCGCGGACCGCCTGAGCCAAAACCGTTCCGCCTACTCCCGCCCACTGGGCATTAACCTGGCCAAAACTCACGACCCCGACATCATGGGCGATGCGGCTCTGGAGGACTTCCGGACCAGCTTTCAGGCCCTGGTGTCGGAGGCCGATTATGTGACACTCAACGTCTCGTGCCCAAATACACCGGATGGGGGCACCTTCGAAGACCCCGAGGCCCTTGACCGACTGCTCCGCATGGTGGCCGAAGAGCAGAAGGTGCCGGGGCTGGCCGTGCCCGTGCTGGTGAAGTTGAGTCCCCCCACGAGCGATCAGGTGTTGTTCGACACCCGCCTGGAAGAGATCCTCGCCGTCGCGGAGGCGCGAGACGTGGACGGCTTCATCGCAACGAATACGACGTCGGACCGGCAGGGGCTTGGCACGCCGCCGGATCGGCTGGGAGAAATAGGAGAGGGCGGCCTGAGTGGCCCGCCCTTGGAGGCCCGGTCGACCCGACTGGTCCGTTACCTGTACCAGGCCACGGCGGGCGATATCCCCATTATTGGCGTGGGAGGGATCCGCGACGCGGATTCGGCCTACGCGAAGATCCGGGCCGGAGCTTCGCTGGTGCAGCTATACACCGCCCTCGTGTACGAAGGCCCCGCGCTCGTGCGACGCATCAAACAAGGCCTCGTCCAGCGGCTGAGCGAGGACGGATACGCCTCGGTTGGCGGAGCGGTTGGGGCCGACGTTTGATGAAGGCAAGGACGAACGCGCCAACCGATGGGCGCCCGGTAGGGCGGAATCGTGCGCGCCCGGGGCGTCAGAAACAGCCTATGGGCTTGCGGGTAGGGCAGCGTGCCTATCGTTTTCCCACCGTCGATCACGATTGCTTTTATGCCCGCGCAGGTCGAATTCGACACCATTCCGCAGTTGTTTCGGCGCCTCTGTGCCCGGTACCGCGGACAGGAACGGCCGGTGCTGCGGCACAAGGTCCGGGGCGAAGGCTGGCACGATATCACGTGGGAGGGACTCGAAGACCGCGTGCAGGCACTGGCGGGCTATCTCCACCGACAGGGCGTACGCAAGGGCGACCGGGTGGCGCTGCTTTCGGAGAACCGTCCGGAATGGGCTGTGAGCGACCTCGCTACACAGCTCATCGGCGCGGCGAACGTGTCGATTTACACCTCCCTACCGCCCAGCAAGGTCGCCTACATTCTTCGGGACGCCGGGGCCAAGGTGTGCATTGTGTCCGTGCCCGTCCAGCGCAAGAAGGTGGAGGAAATTGCGGCGGACTGTCCACAACTGGAGGAGGTCCTCGTGCTGAGTGAGGTCTCCGAGAGTCCTCCCGTGCCCATGACGCACTGGGACGAGGCCCTGGAGGCCGGGCGCACCTACTGGGCCGAGCACGAGGCGGAGCTTACCGCGGTGTCCGAAGGCATTCGTCCCGACGATATGAGCGCGCTCATCTACACGAGTGGCACCACGGGCGAGCCGAAAGGAGTGGTGCTTACCAACCGCAACTTCTGCTCAAACGTGAAGGCCGCCCTTCAGCGCGTGCCGTTTGGCGAGGATGACCATCACCTCTCGTTTCTGCCCCTGTCCCACGCCTTTGAGCGTACGGCGGGACACACGGCCGTCCTGGCGGCTGGGGCCACCATCAGCTACGCCGAGAGCATTGAGGCGGTGAGCCAAAACCTGCAGGAGGTGCAGCCAACCCTCATGATCTCCGTGCCGCGCATGTTCGAGAAGGTCTATAACCGCGTTACGAAGCAGGCCAGCGAGGGAGGGACCATTCAGAAAAAGGTATTCGAGTGGGCCGTGCGAGTGGGCGAGCGCTACGCCCAGGCGCAGCAGTCCAATGGGACGGAGACGGGAATGCTGTTGCGGGCGCAGAAGGCCCTGGCCCACCGGCTCGTCTTTTCGAAGCTCCATGAAAAGCTGGGCGGAAATCTTCGGTTCGCCGTGTCCGGGGGGGCGGCTCTGCCCGAAGAGATCGGTACGTTCTTTCAGGCCGCCGGCGTCACCATTATTGAGGGGTACGGCCTCACAGAGACGGCCCCGGTCCTTACGGTGAATCCCATGGATGCCCCCCGCTACGGCACCGTGGGGCACATTTTGCCGGGGGTCACAGTTGCCATTCAGCCGCTCGACGGCGAAGAGCTGGCCGGATCGGTGAGCGGGAGCGATTACCCCACGTCCCTCACCACGCCGGAGGGGGAGATTTTGGTGAAAGGGCCGAATGTGATGAAAAAGTACTGGGGGCGGCCCGAGGAAACCCGCGCTGCCTTCGACAAAGAGGGCTGGTACCACAGCGGCGACGTGGGGCAGTTCGTGGACGGATACCTCAAGATTACCGATCGCATCAAGCACATGGTGGTTACGGAAGGGGGGAAGAACGTGTACCCGGGGCCCATTGAGGAGTCGTTCAAAACCAAGGGCTGGGTGAACCAGATCGTAGTCATCGGTGAGGGGCGCCCGTTTCTGTCGGCACTAGTGGTGCCGGAGTTTGAATCCCTCCGGATGCGGGTACGGAACGAAGGCGTCGATGCATCCCAGTACGACGATGCAGCGCTCCTTGAACTTGCCTCTGTGCAGTCCCTCTTCCAAGACCTCTTTACCGCGTATAACCGGGATGCGGCCGCCCACGAAAAAATTCGCAACTTCCGGCTCTTGGCTGACCCGTTTACGGTGGAAGAGGGCACGCTCACCCCGACCCTCAAACTTCGCCGCAGCATTATCGAAGAACAGCATGGCGATCTCATCGATGCCATGTACGAGGAGTTTGGACGATGACGGAACCGGAAGAGACGAGCGAGGAAAAAGGCGGATCCTTCCGCTCTGCGTCCCGGAATTCAAACGCGCACCGGCGTATGGATAACCCTTGAACTATCCCTGGGAGGAGGCACACACCGGATTCTGTAGGGGAGGGCGCCGGATCTCGCCTCAAGATTGGCCCTATAAAGCAGGCAGACTTATCGACGGGGCATGGCGCAGTCCGGTAGCGCGCTTCGTTCGGGACGAAGAGGTCGCCGGTTCAAATCCGGCTGCCCCGACCTTCAAAAAGCGGCCTCCACGGTTGGTGGAGGCCGCTTTTTGCATGCAGGGGCGCGGAGCGTCGGGGTGGGGGAGCATTGCGCGCTGTAGTGTCCCGCGCATCGGATCTTCGGAATTTTCCGGGGGCTTCAAGAATAATCCCCAGTTGCGGGCCGTTTGGTTACTGGTCATCAGGGAATACGAAGGTCAAGGCAAACCCTTGCCCCCTGCGAAACACTCTCATTGCCCCTCGTCTTTGTGAGATCGTACTTGCGGGGCGGCTCGCCGACCCCTGATTCGCGCATTCGTTTACGATTGCTCATTACACCCTAGCCGTTATGTTTAAGCGTACACTTACGTCGTTCTGTCTTGGCCTTGCCGCCCTCGCCTTCACCGCCGTCGGCGCGTTTGGGCAGATGCCTCAGCAGCCGGACACCACTACGCTTTCCGCCTCCGAGGTAAGTCAGGAGCAGATCCAGAAGGCCGCGCGCATCGCCGCCAGCATCCAGTCGTCCATGCGGGCCCAGCGGATGAAGATGCGAAAGGAAATGAAGCAGAAGTACGGCAATCCGCAGGAGATGGACTCCACACAGAAGCAGCAAGCCCGGCGGGAGATGCGGAAGCGCCAGATGCAGATGCGGAAGCAGCAGATGAAGATGATGCAGCAGGAGGCTCAGAAGGAAAACATGGAGCCGAAGATGTTTCGTCGCATCATGCAATCGGCCCAGCAAGACTCCACGCTGAAGAAGCAGATTCAGCAGGCCATGCGGGCGGAAATGAAAAAGCAGCGGCCGCAGGGAGGACAGAATCCAAATCCGCAGAATCAGTAGCAACGTCGGGGCTCCGCCTCGCTGAAACAGGGCGGAAGTCCAGGCACATTCTGTTCGGACGAAAAGCGGCCCTTGCCCCTGTGGCAACGGCCGCTTTTCTTGTTGGTGGCGGGCTCGTCCGTTGAGGCCGACCGCTCTTCCTTTTGCTTCGCTGTTTAACGTCCAATTGTCACGTCCGTCATGCGATACCTTCATTCGTCCGCCGACCGTAGCCGGGTCGTGCCGGCCCTTCTCCTCGCAGTAGGCGTGCTGGTGAGCGTTATCCTCGTCGGGTGCGGGCAGGACTCCGCTTTGTCGGACTCGGTCGTTGCGTGCGCTCCGGACGACGGCGGGCTCGCACTCCCGGACGGCTTCTGCGCCACCGTCGTGGCTGAGGATCTCGGGACGACTCGGCACCTCACTGTCGCAGCCAACGGCGACGTGTACGCTGCCGTCCGCGACACCACCGCCGAGGCAGGCATCGTGGCGCTTCGCGACACCGACAATGATTACGAGGCCGACCAGACCGAGTACTTCGGGGACGGCAGTGGGACGGGCATTGGCCTTCGGAATGGCTACCTCTACTTTGGGGCCGACACGGCACTCTGGCGGTACGAGCGCGCGGCCGATGAACTCGTGCCGTCCGGCGATCGGGAGATCATTGTGGACGGTTTTCCCGAGGAGCGGCAGCACGCGGTGAAGCCCTTTGACTTCGATGGGGACGGCCACCTGTACGTGAATGTCGGGGCTCCTTCCAATGCGTGCATGGAACAGATGCGGACGAAAGGCTCGCCCGGCCAGGATCCATGTCCACTGCTTGAGCAGTACGCTGGCATCTGGCAGTATCAGGCCGAGGAGACTGGCCAGACGCACACGCCGGATGCCCGCTACGCGTCGGGGATCCGGAACGCAGTGGCGCTCACATGGAATGAGGACGCCGACAACCTCTACGCGGTGCAGCACGGGCGGGATCAGCTCCACCAGTTCTTCCCTGAGCTGTACAGTCCGGAGGAAAGTTCTGAGTTGCCCGCCGAAGAATTCTTCAAGGTCGACGACGGAGACGACTTCGGCTGGCCGTACTGTTACTACGACTGGCGGACGGAGACCAAAGTATTGATGCCAGAGTATGGGGGCGATGGGGAGACCGTGGGGCGCTGTGATCAATTCGAGGATCCGATTCAAGCCTTTCCCGGTCACTGGGGCCCCAACGCCGTTCTTTTCTACGACGGCGACCAGTTTCCCGACCGCTACCGAGCCGGGGCCTTCATCGCGTGGCACGGCTCCTGGAACCGCACCCCGTATCAGGAAGGATACAAGGTCACGTTTACCCCCTTCAAGGGGGCACAGCCTTCCGGGAACTACGAGATTTTTGCTGATGGATTTGCCGGCCGCGATTCACTCCGAAATCCTGGCCAGGCTGAGCACCGGCCTACGGGCCTCGCCGTGGGGCCGGACGGTGGACTTTACGTATCTGACGACGAAAACGGTACCATCTGGCGCATTGTCTACGAGGGGACTGAAGATAACTAGCCGTAATTTGTTTTTGCGGTGGTTCATGGAACCTCTGACGAACCGCCGTTTGCATCGGGGGCTTTGCTTCTGCTGAGGACGCAGGGCTCCGATCCGTCGCCCGCTTACTTACCAGACGTTCCCCTGCTGTGGAGTATCTGAGCACTCGTACGCCCAATCATCGCGTCTCCCTGTCTGTGGCCCTCCAGAANGGCCTTGCGCCGGATGGTGGGCTGTACGTGCCCGAGCGGTTTCCCGACCTCGGGCCCGAGGCGTTTGAGGGCTACACCACGATTGAAGGGGTGGCCGAGCGGCTCCTTCGGCCCTTTGCGGAGGGCGATGTGCTGGCCGACGCGCTCCCGTCCATTTGCAGGGCCACCTACGGCTTTCCGGTGCCGCTCCGGGCCGTGGGCCGCGGGACGCACGTGCTGGAACTCTTCCATGGGCCCACGGCGGCGTTCAAAGACGTGGGGGCACGCTTCCTAGCCGATAGCCTCGCCCAGCTGAACGAAGGGGCCGATCAGCCGCTCACCATCCTCGTGGCGACTTCCGGCGACACCGGAGCGGCCGTGGCGGCGGCCTTCTGGAAGAAATCCAACGTGGAGGTCGTCGTTCTTTACCCAAAGGGCAAGGTTTCCGACCGGCAAGAGAAACAACTCACCGGCTGGAGCGACAACGTGCAGACCGTAGCGGTGCGCGGCGTCTTTGACGACTGCCAGGCGCTCGTGAAGCAGGCTTTTCAAGACGCCACGTGGCAGGAGCACCGGCGCCTCTCCTCCGCCAACAGCATCAACATTGGGCGCCTGCTGCCGCAGATGACCTACTACGCTCACGCCAGTCTGCAGCACTGGCGCACTCACGGCACGCGGCCGAACGTGATCGTGCCGTCGGGCAATCTCGGCAATGGCCTCGCCTGCCTCTACGCCCGTGCGTGCGGGCTTCCGATTGGCGAGGTCGTTCTCGCCACGAATGAGAACCGGCCCGTCACGCACTTTCTGGCGACGGGGGACTACGAGGCGTTTGAGACCGAAGAAACACTGGCCACGGCGATGGACGTGGGGGACCCGAGCAACATGGAGCGGCTCCGCTATCACTACCCCTCCGCGGAAGCCCTGCGCGACGCGATTGCCGCCGAACGAGTGGCCGACGCGCAGATCGAAGAGCAGATCCGGCGCGGCCCCGACGCCTGGGACACAGTATGGGACCCACACACGGCCACGGCCGTCGAGGCGCGTGAGCGGTTGGATCCCGACGATGCGCACGACTGGATCCTGGTTGCCACGGCGCACCCGGCGAAGTTTCCGGAGGTAGTAGAGCCGCTCGTAGGGCATGTGGTGGACGTGCCGGAGCCGCTCGCAGACGTGATGGCGCGATCCCATCCGGTGCCGGAGATTGAGCCGACCCTGGACGCCCTGTGGACGGTCGTGGGAGGGGCGGAGGCGCCTACGACTTCCTGAACCGGGGCGGCATTCGAACCCTGCAGGGGACGGCGTGCTTTGGAAGGGGTGTATTCGCTTGGACCGACGCCTCTTCGCCTGTGGCCGACGCCTACGATCCCATTCCCCTCGACTTCACTACGTCTCCGCTCGACGAGATGTGGGGCCGGGCCCACGCCTTCCGCGCGCAGATGAGCCAGCGGCGGTCCGTGCTTGACTTCTCGGGCCGCCCGGTGCCGCGCGGGCTGATTGCGGAGGCGGTTCGAACGGCGGGTACGGCGCCGAGTGGGGCGCACCGGCAGCCGTGGCAGTTCGTCGCCGTGGAAAATCCGGACCTGAAGTCAGAGATCAAGTCAGAGATCCGCGAAGCCGCCGAGGAAGAGGGAAAATGTTCTACGAGGATCGGGTAACGGAGGCATGGGAGGAGGCCCTTGCTCCGCTCGGCACGGGCTGGCGCAAGCCGTACCTCGAAACAGCACCCTGGCTCGTGGTGTGCTTCGCCGAGCAGTACGGCGTCGACGAGGACGGGGAGAAGACGAAAAACTACTACGTGCAGGAGAGCGTGGGCATCGCCTGCGGCTTCTTCATCACGGCAAACCACGTGGGCCTGGCTACGCTTCCCCACACGCCCGCTCCCATGGGCTTCCTCCGCGATCTCCTGGGTCGCCCATCGAACGAACGGCCCTACATCCTTTTCCCGGTGGGCTACCCCGCCGCCGCGACGGTACCCGATCTAGAACGCAACGAAATTGTGCAGTGGAATCGGTAGCGCGAAGGCACAGACGCGTGGACGCTCTGGAAGCACGGTAGTGGTTTTTGGTGCTCCCCCACACATCCAGCGCATCTGCGGTCTGCATCACTCGAAGCATCAGGGGCTCGACGCTCTCCCGGTATTTCCGTACGTTAATGTCCCACACCGCCCTTGCGACGATCTGTGCAGTCTCATGTCCAATTCTCCCGCCGTCGCCGGTCACCTCGTCGATCTTCACGACCGGGACATCCGACCAGTGACGGTCCATGTCCAGGACGGCATAATCAATCGCATTGAGCCAACCGACGACGTTCCAGACCGGTACCTACTTCCGGGCTTCATCGACGCCCATATCCACGTCGAAAGTGCCATGCTGCCGCCGTCGGAATTTGCGCGGGCGGCAGTGGTGCACGGGACCGTGGGCACGGTGAGTGACCCCCACGAAATTGCCAATGTGCTTGGCGTAGAGGGGGTGGAGTACATGATTAAGGACGGTGCGAAGGTTCCCTTTCACTTTGCGTTTGGCGCGCCATCGTGCGTACCCGCCACGCCGTTCGAGACGAGCGGGGCCGAGCTCGGGCCGGATGCGGTGTCCGAATTACTGGACCGCGACGACGTATCCTACCTCAGCGAGATGATGAACTATCCCGGCGTGCTCGACGGCGCACCGGACGTACTCGCCAAGATCCGGGCGGCGCAGGTGCGCGACAAGCCAGTGGACGGCCACGCGCCCGGCGTGCGAGGCGACGACGCGCAACAATACGCCGCGGCAGGCATCCAGACGGACCACGAGAGCTTCTCGATCGAAGAGGCGCGGGAGAAGCTGGACGCGGGCATGAATATTGCCATTCGTGAGGGCTCGGCGGCTAAGAACTTCGACGAGCTGATCCCGCTGATGGATGAGGCGCCGGACCGCCTGATGTTCTGTAGCGACGACCGGCATCCCGACGCCCTCGTAGAGGGACACATCGACACTCTTGTCCACCGCGCCCTCGCCCGCGGCTACGACCGCTTCGACGTGCTCCGTGCCGCCTGCGTGCACCCGGTCGAGCACTACGGGTTGAACGTGGGGCTGCTGCGGGAGGACGATCCGGCGGACTTTATTGTGGTGGACGACTTGGACGCGCTCAGCGTGCAGCGGACGTACGTAGAAGGGACGCTCGTGGCCGAGGACGGCGAGACGCACATTGAGCGGGTGCCGTCCGACGCGCCGAACTGCTTCGAGGCCGGGCCGGTGGAGCCGGAGGCGTTCCGTGTGGCGGCGGAGGGACCCCGGATGCGCACCATCACCGCCGTCGACAACCAGCTCGTGACGGGGGCAGAGATCGTGGCGACACCGACCGCGGACCGGCAGGCCGTGGCCGATCCGGACCGCGATGTGCTCAAGCTGGCGGTGGTGAACCGGTATACGGAAGAAAGCAATCCGGCCGTGGCCTTCATCCAGGGGTTCGGGCTCGATCGCGGGGCGCTCGCCTCCAGCGTCGCGCACGACTCGCACAACGTGGTGGCCGTAGGCACGAGCGACGAGGCCCTCGCCCGGGCCGTGAACGCGGTGGTTCGGCAGGAGGGGGGCATCAGTGCAGTGGCGGAGGGGACCCACGTGCTACCGCTTCCCATCGCGGGCCTCATGAGCGACGAGCCGCACGACGTAGTGGCCCGTCGCTACACGCGCCTCAGTAACTACGTGCAGGAGGAGCTGGCCTCCCCAATGGACGCCCCGTTCATGACGCTCTCGTTCATGGCCCTGCTCGTCATTCCGCACCTCAAACTCAGCGATCGGGGCCTGTTCGATGGTGACTCGTTTGGCTTCGTGGACGTGTTCGTAGACTGATCCCGACGCCTTCTGACAGGCTTCTTAAGAATGTTATGAGCGACGATTCAACTGTGTCGGACGCCTCAAACGCAGGGTCGCGGCGGCAGGAAGGCGAGCTGGAGCGCACGCTTGGGCTCACGCAGGCCCTCGCCATCGGCACCGGGACGATGGTCGGCGCGGGCATCTTCGTATTTCCCGGGTTGGCGGCGGGCGAGGCCGGACCGGCGGCCATGCTTTCGTTCGCCATCGGGGCCGTCATCGCGCTGCTCGTGGCCCTGCCGACCTCCGAGCTCGCCACGGCCATGCCCGAGAGTGGAGGTGGGTACTACTTCGTCTCGCGTGCACTGGGCACCCTGCTGGGCTGCATGGTGGGCCTGGGTCAGTGGCTGGGCCTCGTGTTTGCGTCTGCCTTCTACCTGATGGGGTTTGGCTACTACTTGGAGGACCTCGTTCGTGAATTGGGGCTAGCCATGCCTGTACCGGTGGTCGGCATCGCACTTGGGGGGGCGCTGTTGCTTACAGGCGTTAGCATTACAGGTACGGAGAATACGGGCGATCTGCAGAATTGGATTGTGGGGAGCCTGCTCGCTGTCCTTGGCGGGTTCCTGGGGCACGGGGGGTTGGATGTGCTTGGCGTGTTCGGGCGCGAGCAGGTACCGGAAGCGTTTTTCCCGTACGGCGCCTTTCCCGTCCTTACGACCGCCGCGCTGATTTTTACGTCGTACCTCGGCTTCGTGCAGATTGCCACGGTGGCCGGTGAAATCAAGAATCCGCCCCGTAACCTTCCCCGCTCCATGATTGGGAGCGTACTGCTCGTGGGGCTGCTGTACGTGGTCACGATTTTCATTGGGACGAGCCTATTGGGGAGTGAGCGTTTGGCTACGCTGGGAGAGACCGCCATTGTGAACGTGGGGCGGGCCATCGCGGGAACGTTCGGGGCCGCTGCGCTGCTTGGTGGGGGGTTGCTGGCCACGCTGTCGAGCGCCAACGCATCCATCCTAAGCGCCTCCCGCTCCATCTACGCATTGAGCCGGGATGACCTTGTGCCGCAGTACGTGGAAACCCTGAACAGGCGTTATCGCACCCCGCACGTGGCGCTTCTCCTCGCAGGAGGGCCCATCATGGGACTCATTCTGTACGGACGAGTCGAGATTCTGGCCGAGGTGGCCTCACTGCTGCACCTCTTCATGTACGGTCTCATCTGCGTGGCTCTCCTGGTGCTGCGGCGGGCCGATCCGGAGGGGTATGCCCCCAGTTTTCGGTGCCCCGGGCATCCGGTTGTCCCTGCACTCGGGGCCCTAGCGAGTTTCGGCCTCATCGGGTTTATGAACCCGCTGTCGATTGGGCTCGGGGGCGGCATTCTCCTGGCTGCTGGCATCTGGTATCTCATCTACGCACGCACCGTCACGCTATCCGAACTGTCGTCATGACCGATTCCGAAGCGGCGCCCTCGTCCATTCTCGTCGACGTGGAATTGCCGGCGCCGACGCCGCTCCCCGAAGAGCTCGTGGCCGCGCTGGCCCCGCTACGGGTGGTGCTGGTGGGGTGGTATCCTGTGCCGGAGCAGACGACCCCTGCGCAGGCCCGCGACCAGTTCGAGGAGGAGGCCCAGTCCGCCCTCGACGTCGTGGCCCGCCGCTTCGAGGCGGCGGGGGCGGAGGCCGTCGCAAGCCGACTCGTCTTTACGGGCGACAAGTTCGATACCTTCACCCGCATTAGTACGGAAGAGGCGTGCGACGCGGTACTAATTCCCGGGCCCATCGAGCACCTACGGCGCCTCCTGGTACCGCTCCGCGGATTGGAAAACGCGCGCCACATCCTTCCTTTCGTCGCGGATCTTGTGAGGGGAAGTAGCGGCACGACCGACGTCACCTTGCTCCACGTGCTGGAGGAGGGGGAAGTGGAAGGGACCGCTCAGAAGGAGCTCCTCGGTCCCGCAGTAAAGCAACTAGCGGCCCACGGCGTGGATACTGAGCTCGTGGAGCGCCGCGTCCTGGCAACCGACGATCCGGCCCGCAGCATCGTAAAGGTTGCGGGACACTACGACTTGGTCGTGCTCGGCGAAACGCAGCCTTCAGTCCGCAGCATCCTGTTTGGCACCGTGCCGGAGCGCATTGTGCAGGCGGGAAACCTCCCCGTCGTCGTGGTGCGGCACGGAGAATGAAGCGCAGCGACAAGTGCGCCGCACAGGCTACGCTCGGGACGACTTGGCCACCCCGTTGAGGGCAAACCGTGAGTGGGCGTCGGGACGTGTCCCCGAGCCCAGAACGCAAGACGCCGGGCGGCTTGGGGGCCAGCCCGGCGCCTATGCGCTCAGGAACGGAAACACAAGAAGAGTCGCTAGGCGGTCTGGAGTTGTGGGCCCGCCTCCACAATCTCGGGGGCCGCCATGTCCTCGTATTGCTCGAAGTGCTCGTTGAAGAGGCCCACGAGGTGCTCCGCCTTCTCATCGTAGGCCTGCGGGTCGTCCCACGTGCCACGCGGCATGAGGATGTCGTTGGGCACGTTCGGACACTCCGTCGGAACGTCGAGCCCGAAGACCGGCTCCGTCTTCTTCGGGGCCTTCGCGAGTGAGCCGTCGTGAATCGCGTCCACCATGGCCCGGGTGTACTTGAGTGGCACGCGGTGGCCGGTGCCGTACGGTCCGCCGGTGATGCCTGTGTTGATGAGCCATACCTCAGCGTTGTGCTCACGGATCTTTTGGGCCAGCATCTCGGCGTACTTGTCGGGGGGCCACACCAGGAAGGCCGCGCCGAAGCAGGCACTGAAGGTGGCCTGGGGTTCGTCGACCCCGACCTCCGTGCCGGCCACCTTCGCCGTATAGCCGCTGATGAAGTGATACATCGCCTGTTCGGGCGTGAGCTTGCTCACCGGCGGCATGACGCCGAACGCGTCATACGTGAGGAAGATAATGTTGTCCGGGTGGCCTCCCATGCCCGGGACCTTCGCGTTCTCGATGTAGTCGAGGGGGTAAGACGCGCGGGTGTTTTCCGTAATGGTATCGTCGGTGTAGTCGACCTCACGGGTCTTCTGGTCGTAGACGACGTTTTCGAGGACGGTGCCGTACCGGATGGCATTGTAGATCTCCGGCTCGTCCTCCGCGGATAGGTCGATGGCCTTCGCGTAGCAACCGCCTTCGATGTTGAACACGCCGTCGTCACTCCAGCAATGCTCATCGTCCCCGATGAGCTTGCGGCTTGCATCCGCCGAGAGGGTTGTTTTGCCGGTGCCACTGAGGCCGAAGAAGAGAGACACGTCGCCGTCGTCGCCCTCGTTGGCCGAGCAGTGCATGGACAGCACGTCCCGCTTCGGCATCAAATAGTGCATCACCGTGAAGACGCCCTTCTTCATTTCTCCGGCGTACTCGGTCCCCAGGATGACCATCTCCTGGTTTTCGAACGACAGATCCACGCTCGTCTTTGAGCTCATGTGCTTGGTCTGCCGATTGGCGGGGAACTCGCCCGAATTGTAAATCACAAAGTCTGGCTCGCCGAAGTTTTCGAGTTCCTCCGCGCTGGGCCGCACCAGCATGTTGTTCATAAAGAGGGCGTGGTAGGGCCGCGAGGCGATGATGCGCACCTTGAGGCGGTGGTCCGGGTCCCAGCCCGCAAATCCGTCGGTCACATAAATGCGCTGACGGGTGTTCAGGTAATCCTGCGCCCGCTCCTTGTTGATGTCGAACGTATGGGCGTCGATCTCCATGTTGATGGGACCCCACCAGATGTCGTCTTCGCTGTCGGGGTGGCGCACAATGCGCTTGTCCGCCGGACTGCGGCCGGTCTTGTCGCCCGAACGGATGGTCAGGGCCCCGCTATCGACCATGGCCGCCGTGGGGTCGAAGCGAATGGCCTCTTCGTAGAGTTGGGCCGGGTCGGCGTTGCGAAACGTCGTCTCGGCCTGAATGCCGTACTGCGAAAGATCGATATCGGACATAGAAAGTTGAAGGATTGTAAAGAGGAGGCGAGCGATATGACACCCTTAACATACAAACCATCGGGCGACAGTGTACAAAATGTGCTCGCGAAATATCTGATGGACAAGGGAGCGTGGCGTGGGGAAAACTACTGATGGTCGTGTCGGGCATCGCCCCGCACGCCTGGGGGGACCCGACGGTGGCCGGTCGGCTTGCGTGTGCATTTCATTCGGCGCAGGTGTACCTTTACAGGTGCGAGATCGAGCGTTGTCGCTGTTCTCTCGATTTGCTCCCACGTCCCCCATGCTCACCCACGAGGCTCGCCTTCGGGCAGACGGCTACGAGCACATCGCCGGGCTGGACGAGGCCGGGCGGGGCTGCTTGGCCGGGCCTGTGGTGGCGGCCGCTGTCATTCTCCCCCCGGGGCTGGAATTGGAGCGTATTGACGACAGCAAGGCCCTCTCTGAGCAGAAGCGACTCGACGCACGCGCTGCAATTGAGGAGCGGGCCGTGGCCGCCGCTGTGGCCCGGTGTTCCCCTAGGGAGATTGATGCCCTAAACATCCTTCAGGCGGCCCTCAAAGCGATGCGACGCGCCGCCGCTGACTGCCAGCCCCCTCCCGACTTTGTGCTCGTGGACGGCAACCAGTGGGAGCGAGACCTGGTGGAAGCCCCTTGGCCCTACGAGACGGTCGTAAAAGGCGATGCGAAGAGCCAGTCCATCGCCGCCGCGTCCATTCTGGCCAAGACCGAGCGCGACGCACTAATGCGGAGGCTCCACGACCAGCACCCGGAGTACGGCTGGGAGGCCAACGTGGGCTATGCTACGCAGGGCCACTACGACGCGCTCCGCGAGCACGGGACGACACCACACCATCGGCAATCCTTCACCCTCTTCCGCGATTGAGTGCGGGCCGTGCGACCGGCCGAGGGGGGCTCAAGTTCGGAAGAACGGCCGCCGCACTTCCCACACCGCCAGGGCCATCGTGAGCAGGGCAAATCCCCCGGTCACGGCGAGACACACGAGGGGACTTGCCAGCGTAGCGGTCGAGTCCGCAAATCCGTGCAGGCCGTGTCGGAGGCCGCTCACGGCGTAGGAGACAGGGTTTGCCCACACGAAGACGCGCAGGATCGGGGCGGCGCCCTCCACCGGAAACATGGCTCCGGACAAGAACCAGAGGGGAAGTAGGAACAGGTTCATGATGGCGTGAAAGCCGCGGGTGGTGTCCATCTGCCACGCAATGGCGAAGCCGAGGGCCGTGAACGCCAGGCCGGTGAGCAGGCAGATGGCGACAATCATTCCCACGCCGAGCCACCCGGGAGACAGGTCCACGAGCGGTAGGGCCCCCAGAAACAGCAAGGCCTGCACCGTCGCGATGAGGGTGCCCCCGAGTGTGGTGCCAAAGACGAGTGCCGTGCGGGGCGTGGGCGCCACCAGGACTGCTTGGAGAAAGCCGGAGGATCGTTCCTCCACGATCGAGATGGTCGAAAAGATAGCCGTGAAGAGCAGCACGAGGGCGAGGATGCCCGGAAATAGAAACGCTCCGTAGCCGTCCGCCGCGCCGGCCTGCGGGGGCTGGAACGTATTCTGAAACCCAAGGCCCAAAAGGAGCCAGAGTGCCAACGGTTGCGCGAGGGCGCCGAGCACCCGGCTCCGGTCACGCACAAATTTGAGGATTTCGCGGGCGGTGAGGGCCCCGACCGTTCGCAAGGCGCTCATAGAAAAAGGCTGGGCGTGTGAAGAAGGAACGTCTGGTTGCAGGCCGACACGGTCCCGCAGGCTAATTGCGGACGTGCTTCAGTCCTGCATCCTCGCTGCGCGGGCCAGGGCGTGCTCGCGGTCATCGTCCGGGGAAACCCCAGCGTGGACCATAAACACGTCTTCCAGGGTGGGGGGGCGAAGGGTCGCACTACGGATGCGGTCGCCTAGGGCCTCGTACAAGGACGGCAGAAACGCAGGGGGATTCGAGGGCGCCACCTGCACTGTGGCGCCCACGATACGGGTGGGCACTCCAAACTGGGCCTCAATGCGGTTGCGAAGCAAGGTGGGCGATTCGGTGTCGACCCAGATGGTTTCCGTTCCCAGGTCGGCCTTGAGCGCCTCGGGGGCGCCGTCGGCCACGAGGGCACCGTCCGATAGGATCCCGACGCGGTCACAGCGTTCGGCCTCATCCATGAGGTGAGTAGCGACCAGGAGGGTCGTGCCTTCAGCCGCCTGGAGACGCTGTACGGCCGTCCAGAAGGTGCGGCGGGCGGCGGGGTCAAGGCCCGCGGTCGGCTCGTCGAGCAGCAACAGGTCGGGGCGATGTAGCAACCCGCGCGCCAGGTCGGCGCGGCGTCGGAGTCCCCCCGACAAGTCGTCCACAGTGTCGTGCCCCCGGTCGGCCACGTCAAGGCGCTCCAGTAGCGTGTCGATGCGGTTGCGACGAGCCGCTCCGTGCAGGCCATAGAGCGATCCCTGAAAGCGAAGGTTCTCGCGGACCGTCAGCGTCTCGTCGAGCGCCTCGTCCTGAAAGACCACCCCAATCCGTTGCCGTACCGCGTCGGGTTGGTGCGTCGTATCGAGCCCAAACACCTGTGCCGTCCCCTCCGACGGCGGCATGAGCGTGGAGAGGATCCGGAACAGCGTGGTTTTGCCGCTGCCATTGGGCCCGAGCAGGCCGTAGAGAGTGCCAGGGGCTACCTGAAGCGCGATGTCGTCCAACGCCCGGTGGGTCCCATAGCGGTGGGTCACACCTTGAATGTTGACGGCCGGATCGTTCATGAGCAATGCTTACAATCAGAGAACCAGCGGACGCCGTCTGTGTGCGGCGACCCACCGCCGTCAGAAACAGCGAGGACCTACAGGAACCAGTCTAGTAGCAAGAAGGCCACCAGAGCGGGGATGTAGAGGACAGATGCCTTGAGCACGCGCCTTGCTTTTTGGCCCGTTCGCTCCCCGTGGAAGACGAGAGTCGTCCACAGGAACCAGAGGCCAAGCGGTACCACGCCCACGCCGTAGAGCCACCCTGCAGTCCCCGACACGACCGGCAGCACGCTGACCGGAACGAGCAGGGAGGCAAACCCAATCATCTGGGCCGCCGTGGAGTTGCCGTTCGGCTCCACCACCGGAAGCATCGCGTAGTCCCCGCGGTCATAGTCCTTGCGGTACATCCAGGCGAGCGACAGAAAATGGGGCATTTGCCAGCACGCCAGGATGCCGAACACCGCCCATCCACCTGCCCCGAGATGGCCAGTGGCGGCTGTGTATCCCCCGAGCGCTGGGAGGGCACCCGGCACTGTTCCAATGAGCGTATTCCACTTGGTGACCCGCTTGAGCGGTGTATACACGAACAGATAGAGCACGGCCGTAAGGGCGGCAATGACGGCCGTCAGTACATTCACGAGCGGGCACAGGAGCCCCACCGCCGTGATGACCATCAAGATGCCCACCCGGCGCGCCGTCTTGGGGTTGACGCGCCCGTCGGGCAGCGGGCGGGTCGCCGTCCGCTTCATCTGTGCGTCGTAGCGGCGTTCGAGCACATGATTGAGCATACCCACGCCCCCGGCACAGAGGGCCGTGCCCAGCATCGCCCAGAGCAGGGTCCCGCCCGCCAGGCCGGCCGGGGAGCCCACCAGAAAGCCCGCAAACGCCGACAGGGTCACGACGGAGGAGATCTCGGGCTTGGCTAACAGGAGGTAGTCCCAAAGCACCTCCCCCACGGATCGAGACGAGGCCTGCGCGTCGGCCGCGGGAGAGGCCGCCGAGACGGCCACAGGCGAGTCCGACGACCCGTCAGACGGGGAGTCCATAAGCAGTAAGCACCAAGCGCAAGGAAAAGCAAATCGCGAGATCCGATCCGGGACGCATCAGGGCTCTGCCCCAACGAGCTCCGGCTCTGGTTCCGACACATCCGGCTGCACCGTCTCCGTCCGCTGACGGCGGCGCGCGACGAGCAGGGCCATTACGATCGACGCGCCGAACAACAGTGCTCCCACCACCAGGTGGGCCACCGTAAGGACCACGTACGCCACGACGCCCCCCTGACCCGAGGGCTCATAGAGTGTAAGGAGCAGCGACGCAAGCCCAAGCGCAAACTGCAGCCCCATCGCTCCCGTGAGCACCCAGGCGGTTCGCCGAACGACCGGTACCCCGTCGAAGTGCTTTTCCGCAATCGTAAACACACCGAGCACGGCCCCCACCACCACAAAGGCTCCAGTCACGTGCAGGGCTGTATAGCCGCCGGACATGCCCGCGCCGGGGTGCCGCAGCATGGCTCCTAGCACAATCTGCACGTACACGAGGCCAGCCGTGGCGTACGTCCATCTGCGAAGACGGCTGGTCGCCGCGGTATCGGGCAAGGTCCCGCGGCGCGACCGCCACGTGTTGCTTACGAACAGCGTCATTGCTACGAGCGTCGCGAAAAAGAGCTGGGCCACCGAAGCGTGAATCATCGCGAGGTTGAGCGACACCCAGAGGACGCGGAGCCCCCCGAGGAGGCCCTGAAAGATCACCAGTGCGACCGCCCCGAGGGCAAGTTTCCGCATCCACGCCCGCGGATCCGACCACCAGGTCCAGGCCCCAAGGACGACCGTCAGCAGGCCCACAAGGCTAGCGACAAGACGGTGGCCGTGCTCCGCCAGGTAGGCAGGCACGTGCCACCAGTCGTCCACCGGGTTCAACAGGTTGTAGGAGCCGAGAGACGTGGGCCAGTCGGGAAAAGCCATGCCAGCACCGATGCTTGTCACCACGGCGCCCCACGACAGGAGCACGACAGTAGTGAGCACCGTGGCCACGGAAAACCGACGGCGCCACGTCCAATCCGAATGGGAAGGAGGAGAAGTCATGAGGAAAGGGACGCCATGATGGGGGCTACAGGGGACAGACTCCTGAAAGAACGCACTTAAGAAATCCCCGATTCTCCCACGAAAGGGGGCGGGCCCAGTTCCGTAAAGAGAACGCAAACGGAACCATTGTCGGAACCTTTCCTACGCCCCGACGGGGATTCCATTTTTGCCGCCGCGCCTGGTTCTGTCTTCATATTCTTTGTTACGCATTTCTCTCCTGCCATGGGCTCCGACGATACACTGATCGCATCCATCTCCGGCATCCGTGGCATTGTGGGACAGGGACTGGACCCCTCCGTGCTCGTCCGCTACGCGGGCGCCTTCGGTACGTGGTGCCGCAAGCGGGCGGAGGCAGCAGGGCGTCCCCAGCGAATCGTCGTGGGGCGGGATGCCCGGCCGTCGGGCGACGCCTGCGCGCAGATTGTGGTTGGGACGCTGCGGGGCATGGGGTGCGACGTCATCGACCTCGGGCTGGCCACCACCCCGACCGTTGAGATGGCTGTGCTTCGAGAAGGAGCGGCCGGTGGCATCGTGCTAAGTGCGTCTCACAATCCGGAGGCGTGGAATGCGCTGAAGCTGCTCAACGAGAAGGGCGAGTTTCTCACGCCGGCGCAGGGTGAGACGATTATCGAGCGGGCCGATGCCGGGGAGGCCGCCCCCGTGGCGTCCGAATCGCTGGGGAGCTACCGAGAGTACGATGCCCTCCCCGACCACATCGACGACATTCTGGCCCTCGATCTGATCGATCCCCAACGCATTGCCGCCCGCAACCTGGAGGTGGTGGTCGACGGGGTTAACTCCGTCGGCGGCTTGGCCCTGCCCCGACTCCTCCACTGTCTGGGTGTGGCGGAGGAGAATGTACACTGTCTGCACTGCAAGCCCACCGGTCACTTTGCCCATCCGGCCGAGCCGCGCCCCGATCACCTCACCGAACTCACGGAGGCTGTGCCCGACCTAGGTGCCGATCTCGGCCTGGCCGTTGATCCTGACGCCGATCGCCTCGCCCTCGTCGACGAGCAAGGCCGCTTCGTGCTCGAAGAGTTCACGCAGGTACTGGCGGCCGACTTTCTATGGCGGCACCGCGAGGGCCCTTTCGTGACCAATCTCTCCTCCTCCCGTGCCATCGACGACGTAGCCGCCCGGCACGACCAGCCGGTGTATCGCTCGGCCGTCGGCGAGATCAATGTGGTGGAGCGCATGAAAGACGTGGACGCCGTGCTCGGAGGGGAGGGGAACGGCGGGGTCATCCTGCCCGATCTGCACTACGGCCGCGACGCCCTCGCCGGCACGGCCCTCATCCTCCAGCACCTGGCCAACTCGGGGCACTCCCTGGGAGGCCTCCACGACGACCTGCCCCACTATGCCATGGCGAAAGAGAACCTCCCGCTCCCAGATGTAGCCCCGGACCGGTTGCTGTCGGCCCTGGCCGAGCAGTACGAGGGCGAGGACCTGTCGACGATCGACGGCCTCAAGATCGACTTTGAAGCGTCCTGGGTACACATGCGTCCCTCCAACACCGAGCCCATTCTCCGCGTTTACACAGAGGCCGACACCGACGAAAACGCGCAGGCCCTCGCGGCTCGATTCCGGAGCGAATTGCAGGCGCTGATGGATACGCTGGAGGCGGCGTAGCTGGGACTGAGAGTGGCCCCGACCCGCCGCAGCCTGGGGCGATTGGTCCGATGGGCACAACCGGCACTGCGTTCGTGTAGATGCATCGTCCGGTCGCGGCAACTATCAGGGATGATGCGCCCGCTCGCGCCGCGTCCTGTTTTTGTATCAACAACTCTCCCCCACCATGTCCGATGAGACCTCGCCCGATCGTGACCTGCGCTGGTACCGGTCGCAGTGGGACGACCTGATGGCCCTTCTGGATGTGTCCGACCCGAAAGCGGTCGTGGCAGAGGTGCGGCGGCTTCAAGAGCGCCTGGAATCGATGAAAACGCAGCAGGATGCCCTGTCGGACCTGGGCGTGAGCGACCCGGAGCGAGCCCTCCGCATGATCGAGAACATGGCGGATCAACTGGAGGAATTGTATGCCGAGCGCGATCATCGGGCGGGGGGGAACGAATCGCGCCCCAACACCTGACAGCATGGTCTGGAGCCACGTTTGATTTCCCGTCCCCCGTAGCCTTCGTCTCTCATGCAGATCGAGGCGTCGTCCCCCCGGTCCGAACGCGCAATGCGCCCTCGTCCCGCCGCTAGTCCCGAGGTCGTGGCGACGCTCCGGCAGGCCCGCGCTCAGTCGCCCGTCGCCGAAGAGGCTCCGGACCCTAATCCGTGGCACTCGCTTCTCTACGACGCCCTTCACGATCAGGGGCTGCCGGCCGTGATTGAAGACGGGGCCATCACCCCGGGAGGATCGCTGTGGACGGGAGCTCGCCTGTGGACCCAGGCGTTTCGTGACGCGTCGCTCCGGGCGGGTGATCGTCTGGTCCTCGCGCTGCCGCCTTCCACGGCTTTTGTGCAGGTGCTCGTGGCGGCGCTGTGGGAAGGACTCACGATTGTCCTCGGCACACCAAGCGACGAAATCGATGCGCTCTACGAGGCACTGGATGCCCGGGCGGCCATAGCCCTGCGTCCCGGCCCGCACGCCTGGATTCCGAAGGGACCGGCGGGGCCGGGCGACCCACCCGATGCGCTTCGGGCCCCTGAGACGGCCCGCACGCCGGACGTCCGGTTTCTAGTGCGCACCTCCGGCACCACTCAGCTTGCGCGGTGGATTGCACTGTCGGATCGCAACGTGCTGTCGGTTCTGGCGAGCCACCTGCCGCACCTCGCGCTCCACCGGGCCCGCGTCCTGTCCGTATTGCCTTGGGATCACGCCTTCGGACTCGCGCTGGACCTCTTGCCGACACTCTTGGCGGGGGGAGAGGTGATTCGGGATCCGGAGGGCGGCCGCGATCCCTCTTCGCTCGTGGCCCTCGCCGACAGATGGAGCGCAACACACCTGTCGGCCGTGCCGCTTACCGTGCAGCGCCTGCTCGGGCAGGAGGGCGGGCCGGCCCTGCTGGATCAGTTACGCGGCGGCATCGTCGGGGGCGCTCCGGTACCTGGCCCACTTGCTGAGCGTCTCTCCGAAACGCGCCTCCGGGCGGGCTACGGCCAGACGGAGGCCGCGCCCGGCATTACTCTTGGGCCGCCGGGACGCTGGGCCGCGAACTATCTGGGCCGCCCTCTTGGCTGTGAGGTGGAGGTGGCGGAGGATGGGGAACTGCTGTTTAGCGGCCCCAACGCCTGCATTGGCGTTTGGCGACGGTGCGAGGGACTCGATCGGCTAGATCCAGGCCGGACCGTCCGCACCGGCGATCTCGTCCGTCGAGAGGATAATGACGTGTTCTTTGAAGGGCGCAAAGATACTGCCTTCAAGCTGTCCAATGGGCGCCTCGTCCGGGCCGGGGCGTGGGAGGGACGGCTCAAGAGCGCGTACCCGTTCCTACACGATACACTTCTGTTTACACCGGACGGCACCGACGTGGCCCTCGCACTCTGTACTGACCGTCCGCCAGCCGACTGTCCGTCGCTGGGCGATTTGCGGGAGTTCCTCGGCGGGCTCGGCAGCCGGCTGGACGAGGTTACGACTGTTTCCCCTGAGAACTGGATCCAATTGCCGAAAGGCGCGGTAGATCGGGATGTGATGACTCGTCGACTGCGGGACGGCCTCTCCTCCGGCTAAACCGAATCTCTTCGTGTTGTCCCGTTCGGCTTGTTGCCCCCGTTCCAATCTCTTCATTCGTCATGCCGACGCCTACAGAGCCTGGCCCCGAACAAGAGTCCGTCTGGAACTACCCGCGTCCCCCCGCGCTCGAATCGACGGACCGGCGCATCCGCGTCGTCTTCAACGACGTGACCATCGCCGACACGACCGATGCGATGCGCGTTCTCGAAACGAGCCACCCCCCGGCCTACTACGTGCCGCCCACGGACGTGGCCATGGAGCACCTGGAGCAGGAGTCCCGCACCACGATGTGCGAGTTCAAGGGCCGCGCCGTCTACTACACCGTGACCGTGGGCGACCGCTCGTCGCGCAGTGCGGCGTGGGCGTATCCCGATCCCACGGACCGCTTCGCCGCCCTCGAAGACCACGTCACGTTCTACGCCAGCAAGGTCGATGCCTGCTACGTCGACGACGAGCAGGCCCGTGCCCAGGAGGGCGACTTCTACGGCGGGTGGATCACTGACGACGTCGTGGGCCCGTTCAAGGGCGGGTCCGGAACCATGGGCTGGTAGGGAAATGAGGCCAAGAGGCCGCCCTGTTACAATTGAGGCGATCTAGGCGGCCCAACGAAGGGAGCAAGAGATTCAGTCCCTTCGGAATGGCGCTCCGACCTACACCATGTGCACTGGCCTCTTGCCTCTGGGACGGCAATCTCGACGGAAGAGGTCGCTGTCTTACCTATCCGATTCTGGAAATACGGACTTCACGAGCCGCGCTGTTTTTCTTGTGGGGGCTGCGGCGATCATCCTGGGAGTGGGACTTGAAACCAGCGTGCTCCAGGCCCAGGATCGGGCGTTTCAGTCCCTACCGCTTCGGCCCATTGGCCCTGACGCACCATCCCCTAGCGCTTTGGCGAGCGGAGGGCTTTCGCCCCGTTCCCGTGCACTGCTCGGGGGCACGATCGGCGTAGGCGCGGGGGTTCCCCTCGGTGTTCTTCTGATACGGGCGTCTCGGAGCGAGTCGGCAGAATTCAGCGGAGACGACGAGCTCGGGGCTCGGTTGGGTGCGGGGCTTCTGGGTGCAGTCGCGCTCGTCGGGGGAGGGCCCATCGGGGCCGTTCAGGCGCTCGGGGGCGGTGAGGCGACCACCTACGCGGGAGCGGTGGTTGGGGAGTTGTTGCTCGGGGGCGCAGGACTTGCCCTCGGTTCGGCCCTCGGGAGCCGCACAGACTCGCGTCGGGCATGGAGCCTCGCTCTCGGCATGCCCCTCGCGGCCGTCGGGGCGGCCGGGGGCGCCATTCTCGAAAGCGATGGGGATGCTCACCGCCGTTCGGCCGCCGTGGCGCGCACCCACGACGGAGCGTGGCGCATCCGCATGCCGGACGTGCAGATTGCTCCCGTCGCTCGGGGAAAGGGCGCCGTCTCGGCGCAGGCTACGCCCGTGCGGATCCGACTTTGATCTGTCATCGTCACCGGGCTACAGTCGGGACTGGGCGCGGCTCTCCGTTTCCGAGTGGTTCGATATCCGCCCCGGTGCTCGGGGTTAGCCTACCTGATCCAGCGCACGATCGAGATCGTCGCGCAGGTCCTCGAACGACTCCACGCCCACGCTGAGGCGGATCAGCGAGTCGGTGAGGCCGATCTTGCGCCGCTCCTCGGCCGGGATGGACGCGTGGGTCATGGAGGCGGGGTGCTCGATGAGGCTTTCCACGCCGCCGAGGCTTTCGGCGAGGGTGAAGACCTCCACGGCGTCTAGAATGGCGAGCGCCTTGTCCATGTCGTCGTCGGCCAGCTCGAACGAAATCATGCCGCCGTAGTCCGACATCTGCTTCTGCGCGAGGGCGTGGCCGGGATGAGAGGGAAGCCCGGGGTACCGCACGAGCCCCACCTTCTCGTGGGCGTTGAGCATCTGGGCGAGCCGCCGCGCACTGTCGCAGTGCTGCTCCATGCGTAGGTGCAGCGTCTTGGTGCCGCGCAGCGTCAGGAAGCAGTCCATGGGGCCGGGGGCCGCGCCGGTGCTCTTGATTTGGAACCGCAGCTTCTCCGCCCACTCGTCCGAGTTGGTACACACGGCCCCGAGGATGAGGTCGGAGTGGCCGCCCAGGTACTTCGTCGCGGAATGGAGCACCATGTCGGCGCCGTGGTCGAGGGGCTGCTGGAGGTAGGGTGTGGCGAACGTATTGTCGACCGCCACCGTCACGTCGTGGGCGTGAGCCCGTTCGCTGAGGGCTTCGATGTCCACCACGCGCATGAGCGGATTGGTGGGGGTTTCAATCCATAGGAGCCGCGTGGCGTCTGTAATCGCCTCGTTCACCGCGTCCAGGTCGCTCATGTCCACGAACGAGGTGTGAATGTCGAGCGGCTCAAAGATCTCCCGCAGCAGCCGGTAGGTCCCGCCGTACAGATCGTCCGTGGCGACAATGTGGTCGCCGGGCCGCAAGCTCTTCACGATGGCGTCGATGCCGGCCACGCCGGAGCTGAATGCGATGCCGTGCTTTGCGCCTTCCAGCGAGGCGAGATTGCCTTCCAGCGCCGTGCGCGTCGGGTTGGACACCCGTGAATACTCGTAGCCCTTGTGGGCGCCGGGGGCCTCCTGGGCGTACGTCGAGGTCTGGTAGATGGGCGTCATCACCGCGCCGGTAGACGGGTCGGGCTGCTGCCCGGCGTGCACGGCCCGGGTCCCGAAGCCTTGAGGGGCGTCGGAGGAGGTTTCGTCGTTCGATGAGGGAGGAAAGTCTGACATAAAACAGCGGTTAAATGACGGTGAGAGGGCGGCGGGAGACTTCGTGGTGCGCGCGTCGCGTCCTCATGCGTCGACCCTATTCTGATGGTTCGAAGCGGTTCCAGTCGGTGCTGACAGACTGATGCCTGTGCGTACAAAGCCCCGAGCCTCCGGCGGGGGAGACTCGGGGCCTAATTGAAGGTCGGGATGGTAGGGGACGAGTGTCAACCGCCGTCGCTACTACTGCCTCCACTACCGGTGGCGGTCTGACCGGCGCATTCCTTGACCTGCTCAGCCTTTTCCGTCTGCTCGGTTTGCACGTACGCCTGGAAGAGCGCCGAGCACGCGTTCTGTCGGTAGCGGTCGCCCGGACCACTGAGCTGGCGGGCCCGCTCCAGTGGCGGAATGGCGTCACGGAAGAGTGAGAGGCGCTGGTCGTCCAACTCCTTCACCATTTTCCGCTCCTCCTCCGTCGGGTTGCGATCCTTTGCCGTCAGGGAGTCGCGCAGGGACACGAGGCTGTCCTGGAGCGCAACGCCCTTGTTCAGGTAGGCCGCGCCGAGGTTGTACTGCTTCTTCGGGTCCTCCGGATCGAGTTCCACGGCCTTTGCAAGCTGCTCGGCCGCCTCGTCGTACCGGTCCGCATTGAGCAGGAGTGACCCGTAATTGTAGCGGTACGTCGCGTCTTCCGGGTTGCGTTCAATCTGCTGCTCGTATGCTCGCATCGCCCGCTCGGTGTCGCCCGTCTCGTTGAGGGCATTCAGGCGGAAGTTCCGAATTTCGGCCAGGGGCGTCATGGACGTCAGGTCCGCCGAAAGAGAAAGGGTGTCGGACACCGCCATGCTCTGGCCGGAGGCAGCCTCCGTCCCCTGCTTGTAGAGGGTCACTTGCAGTCGGCCCTTCGTCTGTCGCTTTCCGCCCTCTGTCTTGTAGAAGGACCCGGAGACCATGCCTTCGTCGGTCGAGAGTTCAATGCGTCCCGGGACCGTGCCCTCCACGCTCCGAGAGGATCCGCCGGCTTCGATGGTCCCAGCGTATTGTACGCCGCGGGTCCCCGAGAAGCGGAAGTGCGTAGGACGGTTCGAAAGATCGTCGATCGCCCGTTCGGTCACCTCAATTGTCTGCTCTGGCTGCTCATTCTGGAGATACAGCTGTGACAGAATGGTGTAGGCATTCTTCGTGGGCTGGTCTTCCTTCTCTATGTAGCGCTCCAGAATCGGGATGACCGTGCTCATCTCTTCGGTCATGTTGCCGCTCTCGCTAAGCCGGGCGGCCCGGAGGCGAGAGAAGGCCTCGTTGAGGATGGGGCCGGTGGAGTCGGGCTGAATGGCTCCCGCAGCACCAAAGAAGGCCGCCGCCCTCATAAACTGGTCTCGGGACTGGGAGCGCCGAGCCTCGTTAAAGGTGTCTGCTCCCTTCTGGTACTCCTGAATAAACTGCAGCTCCCGCTGCTCCTGCACGGAGCTGCGCTGTCCCGGGTCAAATTCGATGGCCTTCTCTTCGGCTTGTCGGGCCTGCGCAAACAGGTCCTTGTACTCATTGGGCGGCATCGTGCTGTCGGCCATTTGGCGCAGGATGCGAGCCTTCATCATGTACGCATCCACGTTGGCGGAGTCCTGGGTAAGTGCCGAGTCCACGTTGGCCAAGGCGCGGTCGTAGTTTTGCTGTTCCATGGCGCTCTCGGCCGCACTCATATTGGGATTGCCAGCCGAGCAACCTGACAGAGCCAGGAGCCCGAGGGTCCCCAAAAAGAGTGCAAAGAGCGCTGACTGTCGCGTCGTCATGGTGGAAAGTCGTCGGTCCGTGAGGGCGGCGAGAATGCGGCGTTCACGCGGTGCCGTTCAGCCGGGCGGAAAGCCTCAGGGGACTATCCCACGGTTGAACGACAGGGTAGTGTGACATTTTAGGATAGTAGGAATGGGGAGACCATTCAATACGTTTCCGGAATTTCATTCGTGAACTTCCGATCTATCGATTGGGAACTGGTGCGTTGTAACTGCTCGTCCGCTTTATTTTCTTAAATTCGGCGCCTGTAAGGAGACGTCCAAAAATCCATCATCGGGCGTCGTGCCATACGGTCCCCGCGCCGCTCCTGTGGCTTTTCACTTGCCCTACCCCCTCCCCATGGAAATGGACTCCCCCGATCCGTCCGATTCGCTCGTCACGCCGGGCCTTCGGACGCTCCTCGACGAGATTCTCGATTACGCCGGATTGTTTCCCCCGGCGGATCTCTCGCTCCACCGGGCCCTGCAGAACTACGCGGAGTACCGGCATGAGGACGAGTCGTGGATGCTCTCCCGATTTGTCCTCCCGGTCCGTCGTCTGCCCGACCTGTCGACCCACCGAAGCATCCTGAAGCAAGGCCCTCCCTATGTCTTCTCGGTGCTCGGGACGGGCGGGGCCACGGCGGATACATTCCTGGACGCGTTCGGGCGGGACCTGGAGGTCATCGACGACTTCGATGAGGCGCATGGCGGGCGGGCAGAGGTCGACACGATGGAGGTACCCCTCCCCGATGCCCTCGTGGGGGAAGGGCAGTCGGACCTGTCGTCGTTCCTCGACGCCCTAGATCGCACACTCGTGACGACAGGGACAGCCAAGCTCGATCTTTTCCTGGAGGTGCCCATGCACCGGACCGCCGTCAATGGCCTTTCGTCACTGTGCGCCGCCGTGGCCGAGCACAACAGCCGACAAGCCGTGCCCCCTCGGAGCCTCGCCGGCCTGAAAGTGCGCTGTGGAGGGGGCGAGCCCGCCGACGTGCCCGCCGTCGACGATGTCGCGGCCCTCATCGTCGCGTGCCGGAACGCGAGCGTGCCCTTCAAAGCCACGGCGGGTCTCCACCATCCGGTGCGTCACTACGACGATGGGCTGGATACGGAAATGCACGGCTTCCTCAATGTCTTTGTCGCCGCGGTCCTCGCCGCCGAGCGCGACCTTGATCGCTCTGATGTGGAAGCCATCCTACGAGAAGACACTGCGGACAACTTCCGGTTTCTCAAAGACGCAATTGCGTGGCGGGACCTTACGGCGTCGCTCGACGGGGTGCGGCACGTCCGCGACACCCTCGCTCGCTCCTTTGGAAGTTGCAGCTTTGAGGAGCCCGTCGATCACCTCCGAGACCTCGAATTGCTTTAATTTCTGATTTCTCCCTCCGATGTCCGGACCGGTCTGATGCCGCTGAACGATCGCCCCCCGGTACGGCCCCTGAATCCTCGACGCACACTTCAACTCCCACCTCTCCTACATGACTGATTCGACCACCGATCCCGCTCTGTCCTCGTTTCTCGACGTGGACGCCGACCACCCGTTTCCCATCCAAAATCTTCCCTATGGCGTTTTTACGCCGCCGAACACAACGGTCCCTCGTGTGGGCGTCGCCATTGGCGATCACGTGCTCGACCTGGCCCTGCTCAACGAAGAAGGGGCCTTCGACACCCTGAATCTCCGGAATGTGCGCCCGTTCGCCCAGCCGAGCCTAAACGAGTTCATGGCCCTCGGGGCCGAGGCGTGGGCGGCTGTTCGAGAGCAGATCCAGACGCTCCTCCGGGCCGACACGGACGAATTGCGCGACGACGCCTCCCTCCGCGAGCGGGCGCTTTGGCCGCGAGAAGATGTTGCGCTCCATCTGCCTGTCGAGGTGGGCGACTACACGGACTTCTACTCGTCGAAACAACACGCCACGAACGTGGGGACGATGTTTCGGGGTGCCGAAAATGCCCTGAAAGACAACTGGGTGCATCTGCCGGTCGGCTACCACGGTCGGGCCAGTTCGGTCATCCTGAGCGGGCAAGATGTGCGCCGTCCCTGCGGCCAAACGCGTCCCGACGACGATGCACCGCCGGTCTTCGGGCCCTCAAAACTACTCGACTTTGAGTTGGAAACCGGATTCTTCGTCGGGGATGGCAATGCCCTTGGAACCTCCATCCCCATCGATACGGCCGACGAGCACATCTTTGGCATGGTGCTGGTCAACGACTGGAGTGCCCGTGACATTCAGGGATGGGAATACGACCCCCTCGGCCCGTTTCTGGGCAAGAGCTTCGCGACCACCATTTCGCCGTGGGTGGTGCCCATGGCGGCCCTAGAGCCGTTCCGAACGGCCGGCCCCACGCAAGAGCCCGAGCCACTCGACTACCTGCAGGCTGAGGGCGACGCGGCCTACGACATCACCCTGGAGGTCGACCTCCAAACGCCGTCGATGGCCGAGCCCCACACCATTTGCCGCAGTAACACCAAGCACCTTTACTGGACAATGCGGCAGCAACTGGCCCATCACACCATCAACGGCTGCAACGCCCGGCCCGGTGACCTGATGGCCTCCGGCACTATCAGCGGCCCCACGGAAGACAGCTACGGCAGCATGCTCGAATTGTCGTGGCGCGGAGAGAACCCCGTGGCCCTGCCCGGTGATGAGACCCGCTCGTTCCTCGAAGACGGCGATCGCGTAGTCCTGCGAGGCTACGCCCAGGGAGATGGATATCGCGTTGGTTTTGGCCCCGCGGAAGGGACGGTGCTCCCGGCCACGTGCACCTGAGGCGCTGCAGAGGTGGACGAGTTGGCAGGGGAGACTGCGAAATCGTCAACGTCGTGACAGAACGCCCGGTTACGAGATTGACACAATTGCGGGGCTTCGGGTCGGGGCTGTCACCTCGTCCGGGCTCCCCGTCGAACTGACAGAGGGTGCGGGGGCACACGCCGAGTGGTACGGGTGTTGCTCCTACGGGCAAATGAATTCGGCGGCGACAGTTGGCCCACGGGGCCGAGCCGTCGTCTCACACGCCCTTTCACGCAAAGCTACCACTCTGAATTATGACTCGCCTGACCCGCACCCGAAACCGAAATCTGAGCAGCCTCCAGAACGAGATTGACCGCGTCTTCGACCGGTTCTTCCCGTCTCGAGAAGACGACCAGGAGCGCACGTCGCCGCAGTCCGTCTGGCGCCCCCGCATGGACCTGATCGAGACAGATGAGGCCTACCGCTTGCACCTCGACATGCCGGGAATGAGCAGGGACGAACTGAAGATCAGCTACCAAGACAACCAGCTCATCGTAAGCGGAGAACGAAAGAGCGCGCAGACCGACGAGGACGAGGAGTTCGTACGTGTGGAGCGCTCCTTCGGCCAGTTCCGCCGCTCCTTCAGCCTGCCCCGGACGGTGGACGCCGACAACATTAGCGCCACCTACGACAACGGCGTGCTGACCGTGACCGTCCCGAAGGCAGAGACGGTGAAGCCGCGGCAGATTGAAATTAAGTAGGTCCGTTGCGCAACCTAGGGCCCTGACCCTTCCGTGTTTGGTCCCTGCCGGAAGGGAATGGGTCGTCGATGCCAGCCCCTGGTCGGAGGTTCCGACCAGGGGCTTTTGTGTTGTGTCCGCGTGGGCTTCCGGGCGGTTCTCGCGCATCTTTCATTCGCGCTCAGGGCGTTGGTCAACAGAATCTGCAATACGTTTCACGTTTGCGGCGCCGGCGTAGGAAACCTGCGACGCACCCCTGTACTTCTATCCGCGTGTTTCCTTGCACCGACTTTTGCACGACGATGCGACGCACGACCCTCATCGACGAAAATGGGCACCTCGTGACCGTGAGGGCGCCCCAGGAGCAGCCCTCCAACGACCCGAAAGAAGACGCGCACCACGATTTCCTTACGGATCATTGGATGGATGTGGCCGCGGCGTCCTATCTTGGGTTTAAACGCCACGGCATCGGGACGGTGGTGGTTACTCAGCGCGATCCGGCCACTAGTCCGATTCACGAAAGTATTGGCACACACAAGCTGCTCTACAGCTCGGCCAGCGGGGGATGGCTCAAACATAACGAGGACCGTCTCCCTGCCGAATGGCTCGACACGCGCTTCCAGTCGTACAATCCGAACGAGTCGGCGATTATCGTCATGGCCGATGAGGACGGGTCCCTTCGCGTCTACGCCGTGGACGGCACGCCGGCCCCCCCACGGAGTTACGAGCTCGTGCAGGCGCGGCAAAACTAACCATCCGTCGGCCTGCTTTTTTGAACGGAAAGGCCTATTTCAGCAGAGCGTGATGCGTATTGCGTAGTGTGTTCTCCGCCTGTCGGGGGGGATCACGAATCGTGTCTCACTCCCAATATCGGGGCCTGCCTTACCGCCCGCCATCCGGTTCGAACGCCGACCGCCAGCACGACTGGAAACACCGCCGCGTGCAGGTCTTGCGGCCACCCCATCCAGCCCGCCGCTACGATCAGTGTCCCCACCGCCGTGACAGCAAAGTATGCACGGAGCCCGTATGCCGAGGGCCGCCACAGGAGCACCGCCGCCGCAATTAGGTGGGTGGGCCACGCCCAGAGCAGGTTCCAGTTGTATTCGGTCACCTCGTAGGTCGCCACGAACCAGAGGAAGCATGCCAGGAGCCCCGTACATCCGATGCCGGCGAGCAACAGTGCATCGCCGTAGGTGCCTGGCCGGTGGCCTGTTGTGGCCTGCCAGCCGGTCCAGCCGAGCGTGAGGACGAGCAAAAGCCATCCCGCGGCCCGGGGCCAGTCGAAGGCCGTGGGCGTCGAAGAGTAGCCCTCGATCCAGCGCACTGTATCGGTACGGGCCACCAGCGCGCGGGTCGTGTCGCTGTGCTGAACGGTGGCGTGTTCGAATGCGGCGAATAGGTATTCGGGCAGGAAATGGGCCTCCCGCGGCGTGGGCCGCCGGTCGGATGGCATCCCGAGGGCAAGGTCGAAGCTCAGGTCCACGAGCGGCAGGTTGGCCGCGTAGGGGTCGAGGAGGTGGCGGAACGTCGCGTCTGGGTGGGGGCGGTCCGAAAACTGTACCGCATCGCCCAGTGCTTGCTCCAGTGCATCCCGCACCCGGGTGGAGCAGTTGTCGAAGAAAAAGACGTACTGGTAGTAGCGGTTTTCGGGGCGGGCATTCACCTGGAGGTAGCGAAAGAGCGCCGTTCGCTGGGCACGGGTCAGGTTGAGCGTCTGCTCGATGACCGGCCGTCGCTGTTGCTCGTAGGCCCGCAGGGCCGCCGGGTACGGCACCACACTGAGGAAGTAGCGCAGGTGGCCGTACGCAAACTTGGGAATGAAGAAGGGGTCACCGAAGTCGAAGGTCCCGTAGTTGTAGAGTCGATCGACGTTGAGGGCCGGGTCGTGCACCCGCAGGGCGCTGTGCCCGAACATTGAATACACCGGATCGCCGGGCAGAATGGTGACCATCGACACCTCCGACTCCGCCGAGAGACGCGTGGGCTGTGCTGTGCTCGGAGCGATGCCGCCTCCTATCACACCGATCAGGAAAAGAAGGGCAAGGAGACGATTGGGGGCGGCGGGGGTCATTCGGCGACGGCGTGAAGCACAGAGCAAATCGCTGACGCCTCGAACGTTCGCCCCCCGGGCGGGTTCAACGCACGACCAATTTTTTCGCAAGCCATCTTTCCTCCCTGTGGGCCGAGCCGACCGTGCCGCGTTTGTTCTCGAGCGACTCCGCGAGCGCATCGACCGTCCGACGACTGAACTCCAGTACGAGACGCCGTACCAGCTACTCGTTGCCGTCATCCTCTCGGCCCAGTGTACCGATGAGCGCGTCAACAAAGCCACCCCCGATCTCTTCGATGCGTACCCGACGGTGCAGGCCCTTGCCAAGGCCATGCCCGACGACATCTACCCCTACATTCAGTCCATCACGTTCCCCAACAACAAGGCGGGCTACCTGGCCAAGATGGCCCGACAGGTTGTCGAGAACTTCGACGGCCGAATCCCCGATACCATCGATGCCCTTGAGACCCTGACGGGGGTCGGCCGGAAGACGGCACGCGTTGTGGCCCAGGTGGCCCACGACGCCGACGCGCTGCCGGTGGACACGCACGTCTTTCGCGTGGCTAACCGCATTGGACTCGTCAAGGAAGACGCAACGACGCCCAAGAAAGTGGAGCAGCAACTCAAGCGTGTCATTCCGAAAGAGGATTGGGGCGAGGCGCATCATCTGCTTATTCTACACGGGCGGTATACCTGCACGGCTCGGTCGCCCGACTGTCATGACTGCGCCCTCACCGATGTGTGCAAGTACTACAAGCGACTCCAGCGCCGCCCTGATCAGGTGGACGGGTTGGATACATCGCGGGGGGCGTATTATTGCTCGACGAGCAACCACTATTTTGACGATCCAGATATCCACGTCGACCGCTACGATCAAGAGCAGATCGCCTGCCCGCACTGCGGGTCCATGCAGGTGGTCCGCACCTCGACCGGCGAGCCGACCAAGCAAGTGAAAGATTACCGAGTAAATGGATAATCGGGGGACGGGCGTGTTCGAAGAGGGCAAGAGCCTCAGCGGGAGTCCTGAATCTATGTCTGGGGCCTCTGTCCCTGGCGTTTTAGCCGCTGTGCCCACCTTCCACACATCCGTGTTCTCGTCTCCTCCATTTCTTTCTCCGACAGCCGACGAACGCCAACCACTCCCTAGGTATGAACCACTCAAAGCGGCACCTTCTTCTCATCCTCGACGGCTGGGGCCTTGCCGACGATCCGGCCGTGAGTGCCATCGACGCCGCGGACACGCCCTTCGTGGACAGCCTCTACGACCGGTTCCCCCACGCGACCCTCAAGGCCTCGGGCCTGGAGGTGGGACTGCCCGAGGGACAGATGGGCAACTCGGAAGTGGGCCACACCAACCTGGGCGCGGGCCGCGTGGTCTACCAGGAAATCCTCCGCATCTCGAATGCAATCGAGGACGGCTCCTTCTTTAAAAATGAAGCGCTCGTGGGCGCCGCCCGGCACGCGAGGGCGAACGATCAGAAGCTGCACCTGATGGGCTGCTTTTCGGACGGCGGCGTGCATAGCCACTTGGAGCACCTGTACGGCCTTCTGGAGTTGGCCCGGCGCGAGGGCCTTGATCCGGCGCAGGTGAACGTGCACGCCTTCACCGATGGGCGCGACACGGACCCGCACGGCGGCGTCAACTACGTCCGGCAGTTTCAGCAGAAGGCCGACGAGATTGGTGTTGGGCGGCTCGCCTCCATCGTGGGGCGCTACTACGCGATGGACCGCGACGAGCGCTGGGAGCGCACCGAGCGGGCCTACCGGCTGCTGACGGAGGGCGAAGGGGCGGTCTTTGACGACCCGGAAGCCGCGCTGAAGGCGAGCTACGACGAGGACGTGACGGACGAATTTGTAGAGCCGCGCCGGGTCTGCGTGGACGATGAGGAAGCGTTTGGCAACAATGGCACCCGCGTGGAGGACGGCGACGCGGTGGTCTTTTACAACTTCCGCTCCGATCGTGCGCGGCAGCTCACCCGCGCCTTCACGGAGACCAATTTCCAGGGCTTCGAGCGCGATCGGCCCGACGACCTAAAGTTCGTGATGATGTCCCCCTACGACGAGACGTTTGATCTGCCGGTTGCCTTTGAGAAGCTCAATCTGCAGGGGACGCTTGGAGAGATCGTCAGTGAGCGGGGCGGACGGCAACTGCGGGCCGCCGAGACGGAGAAATATGCCCACGTGACCTACTTCTTTAGTGGCGGCCGCGAGGAACCGTTCGAGGGGGAAGACCGCATCCTAGTTCCTTCGCCAGAGGTGGCGACTTACGACCTCCAACCCGAGATGAGCGCGCCGGAACTCGCCGACCGCGCGAGCGAGGCGCTCCGCACCCACGACTACACCCTCGCAGTCCTGAACTTCGCGAACCCCGACATGGTGGGCCATACGGGCGACTTCGACGCGGCGGTACAGGCGTGCGAGGCCGTCGACCGGTGTGCCCGCCGGGTCGTGGAGGCCGCCCGCGAACAGAGCTACTCCGTCAGCATTATCGCCGACCACGGCAACGCCGATAAGATGAAAAACCCCGACGGCTCGCCGCACACGGCCCACACCACGGCCCTCGTCCCACATGTGATCCTCAAGGATGGCTTCGACGGCCCGGTACAGGACGGGAAACTGGGCGACGTGGCCCCCACGATCCTGGCGCTGCTGGGCGAAGAGGTGCCCGACTCGATGGACGGTGAGGTACTCGTTCCGACCGAGACGGTCACTGCGTCGTGACGCGGGGCCATTTTTTGAAATAAGGATTCAGAGAATGGAGCCCCATTTCCCGCCGATTCTCCCATCTACTGAATCTTCGGGGTAAATGGAAGCCGGGTTTGGATGGCGCCCTGGGAGCCAATCATGCGGTTGAGTACCTGTCGCTTTTGCTGCAGGGTTTCTCCGAGCTCGCCCATTGTCGCCGAGTGCCATGCATGCCGGGCCTGCGCCGCAAACTGCTCGCTGAAGCGCTGGAGGAAGGTTTTGGGGCGGGGAAGGGGGCGGGTCCGGTATGGCCCGTCGCCCAGGCCCGCGGCCTGTCCGGCCATCGTCACGGCGTCGGCCAGGGTGCCCGTCGTATCCACGAGACCCACGCTCATGGCATCGCGCCCCGACCATACGCGCCCCTGTGCCACCGAGTCGACGGCCGCCACCGACATGCCCCGTGCATCGGCTACGCGCTGGAGGAACGTCTGGTAGGTCTGATCAATGGAGCGGGCGAGGATGCCGCGCTCGCCCTCCGAGAGGGCCTTGGTGGGTGAGTAGAGGTCCGCGTACGGGCTGGTCTGCACCCGGTCGAAAGTTACGCCGAGCTTGTTGGAGAAGAAGTCCTGCGCGTTGACTAGGAGCCCAAATACTCCGATCGAGCCCGTTGTGGTTGTCGGATCGGCCACGATCGAGTCGGCACCGGCGGCGAGGTAGTAGCCGCCCGACGCCGCCACGTCGCCCATCGACACAATGACCGGCTTCTCCGACGAGGTGCGCTTCACAGCACGCCACATGGCCTCGGACGCCGCGGCGCTACCGCCTGGGGAGTTCACCCGCACCACCACCGCTTTCGTCGACGGGGTCGTCCGCGCCGTTTCGAGGGCCTGTGTCAAATCCGTTGAGCCTAGGGGTTGAGGACCACCGATGGGAACCTGCTCGTCGGTCGACCCAGTCACGATGTTGCCCTCCGCGTAGACAATGTCGACCTGGCCCGTGCCGGTGTACGACTGTCCCGCCGCCGAGGCCGGCACGCGCTTGTACGAATTCATAGAGACCGTCGTGAGGTCGTCCGTCATGTCCCGGTCCGTGAGGGAGCGGAGACGGTCGCGCACCTCATCTTCGTAGCGGAGCCCGTCGATGAGGCCTTCCTCGACCGCCGTTGAGGGCGAAAGAAATGCCTCCTCGTCCGCGAGTTGGTTGAGTTCGTTGACCGACAGCCCGCGCGCCTCGGCGATCGTCGACATGAACCGGTCATTTACCGTTTCGAGGAGGGCCGTCAACTGCTCGCGGTTCGGCTCCGAGAGGTCCTCCCGTACGAAGGGCTCGCCAGCGCTTTTATACTTGCCCGCCCGGATGAGTTGGGGTTCCACGTCGAGCCGCTCGAAGGCGCCGTCGAAGAAGGTGAGAATAGTGGCAAAGCCGTTGTACTCGAAGGAAGACTGCGGGGCCGTGAAGACGCTGTCCGCGGCACTGGCCACGAAGTATCCCTTCTCGGTCATCCCGAATTCGTCGCTGGAGGCGATGACGGGCACGCCGCTCCGCCGGGTCTCAAGCACAGACTGGCGGACTTCTTCGAGCGTCGCCCACCCGGCCGAGAGGCCCTTTAGCCGGAGCCACACCGCTTGGACGCGAGAGTCGGAGCGCGCCTTTTGGAGGGAGGCCTGCAGGTCGCGCAGGTCGTAGGCGGGTCCCCCGCCAAACGCCCGCTGAAAGGGATCGTCCGTCACGCGTTCCGGCACGTCCCCCTCCAGGGGCACCGTGAGGATCGAGCCAGGCTGCACGGTGGGGGCCTGTCCAGACGACAGGGACAGGGCAAAAAAGAAGAACACAAAGAAAAAGACGACGAGCCCAAGCGCCAGGAGGGTGCCAATGACGCTGGCGGCGAGGGTGGAGAGGAAACGCATGAAGAAAGAGGGCGGATCTGGAAGTAAACGGGCGGTACCGCGCTGTGCAGAGGCAACTAGTGCATGTGTATTCGGACGGAGGGGACACCGTTTCGGGGGCTCAGCGTTTCGGGCCGCTCCTGTTCGGAGGCGTGAAGGAGCCCCAGTGTGGACAGGATCCATAGACGATCGTCCCTAATCCCGGACTGTATAGACGCGGAGGCCTTAGACTGGAGACACGCATTTTAACTGCGAGAGAACAGAGGCGCCCGATGGAAAAATGGAAACTCAAAACCAGTCGTTAAGTACACGAACTGACTTCTGGTTGGCCATGCCTCGACGGGTGGGTCCAGTTTTTCCCGCCAATGGACCCGTTGATTATGCTCGCACCGCTAGGCCGACAGATCGCATAATGGACCGGGAATCCGTGTGTGCCCCACTGCTTCTCAGAATACCGTGAGCCCTGTAGAACACACCGACGATCGTCCTTCACTCAGCGAGCGCGAACGCAATATCCTCCGCCTCGTCGTAGAGCAGTTCGTTGACACGGCGGGACCTGTGGGGTCGCGGTCGCTCGCGAAGGCGAGTACGATGGACCTCAGTGCCGCCTCCATCCGCAACACCATGGCGGATCTAGAGGACATGGGCTACCTGGATCATCCCTACACCTCTGCCGGCCGAGTGCCCACGAAGCTGGGCTACCGTACGTTTGTGGACGAACTCATGGACACCCCAGAGCTCTCGGAGGTGGAGCGGGAGGTGCTCAAGGTGAAACTCGCCCGCCTGGTCAGCGACACCGATGAACTGCTCAGCGAAAGCACACGCCTCCTCAGCAAGCTCACGAACCTTCTCGGCATTGCCCTGTCACCGCGTCTGTCGACCGCCGTCATGGAGCGGCTTGATATTGTGCCCCTGTCTAGCGCACGTCTCATGTTTGTCCTGAGCCTGAAGGGAGGGCTCGTGAAAACGGTCGTGCGTCGCTTTGAGCCGGACCTGCAGCGGTCCAAGATTGACCGCATTGTGTCGCTCCTTAACGAGCGCATTGCCGGCCTCACCCTCCGCGAAATTCGGGAAACCTACGATGAGCGCCTCAAAGACCTCCCCGACGAGACTGGGCTCGTTCAGCTCGTTCTGGACGAGGCCCCGCTCCTCTTCAGTGAGCCAGATGAAGGTCGCCTGCAGTTTGACGGCACACAGAACATTCTGTCCCAGCCCGAATTCCAGGAGCCGGATGACGTGCGCCAGCTCATCGAAACCATCGAGGACGAGGACCGCGTGGTGCAGGTCCTGGAAAACTTGTTCGAGGCCAACCCCGACGCTGTAGGACAGGCTGTCGTGCGCATCGGCAGTGAGGCCGACGAGGACGAGATGGGGGATTATTCCATCGTTCTCTCGCCTTACCAACTCGGCGACACGGTCGGCTCCCTCGGCGTAATTGGACCGAAGCGAATGGATTACGGTCGAGCGGTCGCTCTCGTCGAGAACATGGCCGCGGTCGTGAACCGTCCCTCGGACGACGAGACTGAAAGCTCGTCTGTACCGTCCTGAGTTGCGATGAGGGCTGGACGTCGTCCAACCATTCGAGGTGGGAGAGGGATACCATGGCGCGAGCCGTGACGGCCCTGAGCCTGAGAAGCCCGGGAACGTGTGTCGCGCATCCGGCTCGCCCCTGTGAAAGCAGAGCGGCCTCGCTTCCCGACCGCATTCATCCCTACATCGTGCACTCGTGCAGAATCACGAACATGCCTACGGTCGCTGGCCCGTGCCGGCGACCCTTTCGTGTCTGCCGTCGTGTCTCCCTTTCCCGTCCGATTCCGCCCTACAGTGAGCACAGATCAGACCAACGGCTGCCCGATGACCGACGAACCGACGCAGAACGCCGACAATACCGATACAGAGGCCGCCGACCCGGCTGTGGAGACCGAGCCGGAGGCGGCCGAGTCGGAAGCCTCTGAGGCCCCCGAAGAGGTCGAACGTCTCCAAGAGGAGTTGGAGTCTTTGAAAGCGGAGCGCGACGAATTGAACGATCGCTTGCTCCGGAAGGCCGCGGAGTTTGAGAACTTCCGCCGCCGTATGGACCGGGAGAAAAAACGTCGTCGCGAGGCCGGTAAGATTACGGTTCTCGAGTCAATGCTGGAGGTGATGGATGACTTTGAGCGGTCCCTCGACGCGGCCCATGACCTCGACGACGCAGAAGATCCTGAAGCGGCCTACGAATCCTTGAAGGGAGGTGTGGAGATGGTCTTCCAGAAGTTTCAGGACCAGCTTGAGTCTCTCGGGGTGGAGCCCATTGAGGCGGAAGGCGAGCCGTTCGACGAGCAGTTGCACGAGGCGATGATGCGCCAGCCGTCCGAGGAGGCGGCGCCGGGCACGGTCCTGGAAGAGGTTCAGAAGGGGTACACCATGGGCGACCGCGTCATCCGCCACAGCCGAGTGGTCGTGGCCGCGGAGCCCTCGGAGCATTCCAATTAGCTGACCGGTTGCTCGGTGAGCCACCGGGCATAGCGGGCATCGGAGATCGACGTTGGCGACATGTTCTTTTTCTCAACGACACTGTACCGCATATGCCGCGCGACTACTACGACGTTCTGGGGGTGGACCAAGACGCCTCCGAAAAGGAAATCAAGAAGGCGTACCGCAAGAAGGCGATGGAGTACCACCCGGACCGTAACCCGGATGACCCGGAAGCGGAGAAGAAGTTTAAGGAGGCCTCGGAGGCCTACGAGGTGTTGTCGGATTCTGAGCAGCGTCAGCGCTACGATCAGTTCGGCCACGCCGGCCTGGGAGAAGACGGCGGCGGTGGACGCGGACGTGGGCGTGGGTTCCACGACATTGAGGACATCTTCGACGCCTTCAGCGACATCTTTGGTGGCGCCCGGGGCGCTGGTCGCGGGCGTGGGGGGCGTGCGGATCGTGGGCGGGGACGGCCCGGTAGCGACCTGCGCGTGTCGCTCTCCCTCACGCTCGAAGAAATCGCGGAGGGGACGGAGAAGAACCTCCGGCTCCAGAAGTACCTAGAGTGTGAGTCGTGCGATGGAACGGGGGCGGAGGGCGGCATGGGCGGCCAGAACTTCTCGATGTGTCCCAAATGCGACGGGACCGGCGAAATCCGTCAGGTTTCCCGCTCGGTATTCGGGCAAATGGTGAACGTGCAGCCGTGCCCGCGGTGTGAGGGAGACGGCCGCATTATTGAGAATCTGTGTGACGAGTGCGGCGGAGAAGGGCGCGTGCAGGGAGAAGAGTCGATCTCGATCAATGTGCCTCCGGGGGTAATGGAGGGCAACTACCTGACCCTCGCCGAGGCCGGCAACGCAGGCCTTCGCGGTGGTCCCTCGGGGGATCTGCGCATTGAAATTGAAGAGGAGCCCCACGAGCATTTTGAGCGGGATGGGCTCGACATCTACTACGACCTGCACCTGTCCTTTCCCGAAGCGGCCCTCGGCACTGAGGTGGACGTACCCACATTGAAGGGACAGGCCCGGTTGGAGGTGGACCCGGGCGTGCAGGCCGGTAAGATTCTCCGCATGCGGGACCGTGGCCTCCCGGACCTGGAAGGCAGCGGACAGGGCGACCAGATGATCCGGGTGCACGTGTGGACGCCTCAGGAACTGACGACCGAAGAGCGCGAACTTCTCGAGCAGCTCCAAGATCACGACCACTTTCAGCCCAGCCCCGGCGACGAGAAGACCGAAAAATCTTTCTTCCGCCGGGTTTCCGACGTCTTCTCGTAACAGACACCTTTTCGTAACAGATCGTCTCGGTGTGAACGGCGGGCCTCTCTTGCCATTCAACGGAGCCTATTCCGACGACGCGCCTATTTGGGGCCTGCCTCCCGATAGGGCCCGGCTCGTTTTTGTTTGCACGCATTGAGGCTGCCACCCCATGGCTGAAGACCCGGATACGTTTCGTGCCACGATGCGGCGGGTGCCCTCTCCTGTCGTCGTGGTAACTGCTCAGGGGCCCCAAGAGGCCCGCGGCATTACGATCGGCTCATTTTCGAGTGTTGCGCTCGATCCACCCCTCGTAAGCTTCAATGTTGCCTGCGAGGCACGGATGCTTGACGTGATGGAGGCGTGTCAACGATTTGCCGTGCACGTGTTGGGGGAGGAACAGGCCCACCTTGCCAAGCAGTTCGCGGTGCCTGATTTAACGGGGCCGGAGCAGTTTGAGGCGGTACCTTACACGCGCGACCCGGACGGGACGCCCATTCTGGAGGGGGGGTCCGCCGTGCTCCGATGCCGGCCCCACGACTCGCTTCCGGCTGGCGATCATCGGCTCTACGTGGGACTCGTGGAAGAGGTGGAGCAGCGCCCGGACCGGGGGGCAGTTCTCTACTACAAGAGCAGCTACCGCGGCGTGGGCAACGAGCTGCGGTCCACCCGGTTGGCGCCCGTAAACCGTGTGTCCAGCGACTCGTCCTGAGCTCCCACCCCAAAAAAGGCAAAGTCATAACGGGTGGGGTCCGACGAGCAGAAGTGCCGACAAATCGCTGTGAGGCGACGAACCGCCGTCCAGTCATTGCTTTTCCGCTCCAAGAGCCCCAGCGCACGTGCCTGACGTCCCACGTGGACGTCGACCGGCAGCATCAGCTCCGACGGGTCGAGTACGGACCACAGATTCAGGTCAACCGGCCCCGGCCGCACCATCCAGCGTAGGTACATGTTGAGCCGCTTGCATGCGCTGCCCGCCTCGGGCCGCGCTAGGTGTTTGCGCAGGCGCTGTGGGGTGCTGTCGTTAATGGTGAGCAGCGTCGTGCTTACCCCCTGGATCATTGAAGCGACGGGCGACGCGTCTGCTTGATCCGTCGGGGGACGGTGCGCCGCGAAGAGGTTCTCTACGGTTTCGTGTCGGTCGAGCGCAGCGCATAGATTGGCGGTCAGCCAGCGCGCGTCGACGGGTTGAAAGGTGCGGTGGACGAACCCGTCGAGGGCATCGGCGTCGTGGTCTGGGTCAAACGTCCGCACGAAGCGGTAGGGGGCGTAGTCCATGCGCTCACACAGTTCCTCCAGCTTGCGGAGCATCACGTCGCGCCGGCCCCAAGCTAGCAGCGCCGCGTACAGCCCAATGACGGCCTGGTCGCGCGGGTCATTGAACGCGTGCGGGATGGAAATGGGATCGTCATCGATGAAGGCCGGCTGTTCGTGCCGGTCGACCAGCGTGTCGAGATACGCGTGCAGGGCGTCGAGGGAAGCCACAAACGTGCATTTAGGCCTTGTTGGAACGCTGCGCCGTACCCGGACGCGAAGGCGAGAGGGACGTTCCGAGCACAGGGAGGGGAGAGCACCGTGCGGGGCTTCATGGGACCGGGGTGGTTCCCTCCGCATCTCCACGCTTCCGTAACCGATTGGCCGCGTAGGCCGCGCCCGCTGCCGCCAGCCACCCGAGACCGCCGTCCACTGGTACCTGGGGCGGACTGTCGGGGGGGGCGGGAGGGGACCCCGACGATCGCTGGCGAGGATTGGGGGACGACCCGGATGGGGCGGAACTAGATGCCGAGGTGTGCTCTGCGCTGGGCTGTTGTGCAGATTTATTCGTCCGGCCCAGATGGTCCAGGGTGCTGCTCAGTGCCCGAACTTGACGTCTGATCGTAGACGCTTCCGACTGCCACGAGGTGCTCTTCCGCGGGCCTCTGGAGTCGAGAGTGGAGGACAGCGGGGCGCGATCCATATCTGCAGTCCCGCTGGGGACGGACGCCGAGCCGTTGTCCGCCAGGTGTCGGTCTGCTGGTTTGGAATTGGCGTTGGGGGCAGGGCCAAGGTTGGCGTGGCTCAGGTCTGGATTCAGGTCATACAGTTCCGGGGTGGGAGACGGTGGGGGGGCAACTGGCGTGTTGGATTTGGGGAGGGCTGGAAGGCGCCCGAATGTTTGTGGGGTGGGCCGTGCCCGACGAGGGCGCTCTCGGGGTGGAGGAGTGGAGGCACGCCTTCGGGCGGAGCGACGAGCCTCAGCGGGGGCCTCTGTTTTGAACTGCACCTCCGCTAGCCGAGTTCGGTGCCAGTCGGCAAGGGACCCGGCGGACGTAAACAGCAAATACACGGTGGCTCCCACGATGAAGCCTCCGCCAATGAGCACGGCGATGGCGATGGATAAGCTACGATCGGGACCGTACGGAGAGGGACCAGACATGGAGTAGACGAGTTGTGTGGAAGTTAGGTGTGCCGGAAACCCGCCGACTGTGCAGGCTATGGGAGGGAACGATGCTTAGTCCTCTTCGGCCGTTGTGGACTGCTTCCGCAGTCGATTAGCAGCGTAAGCTGCGCCTGCGGCGGCCAGCCATCCAAGTCCACCATCGACTGGTACCTGCGATGGTGCAGCAGGCAGAGACGGGCCCTCGTTGGCGTGCTGCCTAGGAGCCGGCGCGCGCGGAGATGTCTCCGGCGCCATGGGGGAAGTTCCGGGACGGGTAGCCTCGGGGAGCTCCGCACCCGGAATTGATGGGGCGGATGGGCGGGGTCGAGTCTCCGGAGTACGCGACCCATTCCCCAAGTGCGATGGGGGCGGATGCGTGGAATGCAGGGACTCAGTCCCGTGCTGTGACTGTGCGAGAGCAAAATCGCAAGGCATAATTATGAGGCATAGACCCAGCAGTCCGGCCGGGAGGATAGATCGAGAACGATAAGCGGAGACGCTAAACATAGCGGCGGGGGATATGAGCGACAGAACGTGAATCCTCGAGATTACCAGTGCTAAGGGGGGTTACCGCACGACCGTAATGCGACGGGTTTTCTGGAACTGATCGCCGTTGGCTCGCAGGAGATACAGCCCGCTGGAGAGGGTTTCCGCGTCCACTCGGAGAGCATGGGCGCGGTCGGGAGCGAGAGGGCCCTCGTGCACGGTGCGCACACGCCGACCTAGCACGTCGTAGAGGGCAATCGTCACGGACTGCTTCTCCCGGACACGGACCGAGACCTCGGCACGGCTCTGTACCGGGTTGGGCGCGACGGCCACCTTTGCGGCCGCCTTGAGTCGCACCTGCACCGCCACCGTGTCACTGCGGGTCGCCGTTCCGTCGAGGTCCATCTGCCGTAATCGGAACACGTGCCGGCCTGGGTCCAGTGGATTGGTGTGAAAGCGGTATCGCTGGGGGGTATTGGTGGTGCCGTGGCCCTCCACGAAGCCCACGGACGTGAACTGTGTCCCCTCCGGTCCGCGGTGTTCGACGTGGAAACCAGCGTTATTTGTCTCACTAGCCGTGGTCCACGTGAGCCGTGCCGTCTCGCCACCGGCCGTGGCGTTGAGTCGGGCAAGCTCCACTGGAATAGGATTAGGGTGCACCGTGAGCGTAAATCGGGCGCTGTCCGACTGCGCCTTTGTGCGGATCTGCTTCGGCGTCTTCAGCGGCGAGCGTGGGCTGGGCACCGACTGTGTCTTTGAGGTGGGCAGCGTAAACGCGTAGGAGGTGTGCACCCGGAGATTGATGGTCGAGTCCGAGACGGCGTCGTGCAGCGCGAGACTCCAGCCGTCCGGCACATTTGTCCAGGTGGGCCAGCTTAGCTGAAGGACCTCGAGTGGGGCGGTGCCCTGCAGCTGGAGAGAAAGAGGGAGTTCAATACCCTCCTCCGGCAGAGTGGACGGAATGGAGGACACCGACTGCAGGCGCAGTTTCCCGTCCACAGAGTCGCGGAAAGCCGCCGTGGCGTAGCGGCCCGCGAGAGGTGTCAGCTTCGAGGCGTCGTGCACGTCCCAGCCAGGGGTGGCGCCGTCCGGGGCATGAAGGAGCAGTGCTTCGTCGCGGGTGAGCTCCGAGCCGTCTTCGTCTTGACCCACGAGCCTGAACTCGATTCGTGGCGGGGCGTCCTCGACCGTTTTTAAATCGATTGGGTCGATACGGCGGCCCCCAGCATCGAAAGTGAGGGAAGAGGTGCCACCGGTGGTTTTCTCTACAAAAAATCCCTGGTACGGGCTCAGGAAGTCGTCGGCTGTGTAGGGGGCTGTAATCAGATCGTAGTTCCCATCGGCCGGGTCGTACACTTGCACTGTTGTATTGAAGTCCGTGCCGCCCGTCTCGATGCTAGTTCCCCCTTGTTCGATGCTTGCCGGATCGAAAGACTGACCATATGGAGTGCCGAGCAGATGAAAGCCCTCCCCCAAGGATCCGGTCGTCACGTCGTTCGTGCGGGGGACTCCGGGTACACCAAGCGTAAACGGTGGTGTATCAGTGAATTTTGTCTGGGCGGTGTCAAAAACGTACCAGATGTACCCCTGTCCACCGCCCGTCAGGTCTTCGTCCGCGGAGAAACTCGCGTCCCAGTCGGTTCCACTATCCGGGCCGCCAGGCCACCGGTAGAGGTTTGCTGCAGCATTGGGGAAGTGGCCGTCCACTCCTTGGACGAGACTGACCTTCGCGAGGGTGTCGGCGTTGACGCCGGCCACAGGGGCCGACAACATACGCCACCCCGCCCCGCCGGTAATCTCGGCGGTGGGCTGGAGGGACTGTTTTGCCCCAGTGCGACCGGGGGAACCCGGATCTCCACTTCCACTGCCGTCCTGTGTGAACCCACGCTCCCGCCGCGGGGTCGTCGTCCAGTTGGCGCCGTCGTTGTTTTGCGTAGTGCCCGTGAACACGATGGCAGCGTCGGAATTTTCCGGCCACGGATTCGAGTCCGTGTAGGTCACCTCGTCGACCACGTTGCCTTGCGGATCCAATATTTGGACCGTCGATCCTCCATTTACGAGCGAGATTTCATCGACGTAGTCCTCGTTACAATTTCTGATGCCTCCATTTGCTGCCACGTCATCGTCTCTGCAAAGGACAACGGATCCTCGTGGAGGAATTGTGGCAGAAAGACTTTCGTCTTGATCCCCATCCACGTCGAGCGTCCATCCAGCGCCGAGATTAATTGAATTCAATGTCGCGTTGTATAACTCAATGTATTCAGCGTCCTCATCCGACGCGGAGGGAGCGGGCATTAGCTCCGTAATCAGCAGGTCGCCGTTGTGCTCGCCTACGTCGTCCTCAACAGCGAGGTCGACGTGGGAGGGGGCGTCGATGAACGCGTTTCCGTCGGACGAAAGGTTCTCAAGGACGAACTGAGCCGCTTCCCGGCCTTCCGCGCCGTCGTTTTGGTTGAGGTCCAGGTTGAGCGTCTTCGTATCCCCGTCGGACGCGTTCGATGGGAAGGTGACCGTCGTCGTGGTATCTGAACTCGGAAAGCTGCTGGTAAAGTCGGCCTGATCGGTACTGCTGTTCGCGTCGTCAAACGTGACGTCCACATCCACCTCATTTCCGTCGGGATTGGAGATCTCAACAGTGAGGGCTGAGGTGCTGTCCGCCTCGTTTATGGTGCCGGTTGCACTTGAGAACTGGACCGCAACTGGGGTCACGTCCGGGGTGGGCGTTAGGTCCAAGTTGTTGAGGGCGAGTTCGTCGCGCGACCCGCTCCCGCTCGCATCGTCCGACCGGAACTGAATGAAGATGCACTCTCCGTCTGAAATGCTAACGCCGGAAACGGTTGTGCTTCGCGATCTGATTTCCCACGAGGGATTGCTGTCGCTAGCTTCAGGAGAGGTGAAGTTCAGATCCGAGAGCACCGTAAATTCGTCCTCCGATGGAGCCGTGCCGCAGGCGCCACTTGTATAGGCAGAGTTAAATGAGTTGGCTCGCTCCTCGTCGTTGAAGACCCCGATATCGTACGACAGGTCAAATTTCGTAATTTCATTTCCCGTCTTGTTCTCGTACTGCACCACGAACGTCCCGGACGTAAAATCGTCGCCTCCTGGTTGCACACCGAGACTATAGTTGTCGGTGGCGATGTCGAAGGCATAAATCCCGCCCGTTGCCTCTCCGCCTACGCTTTCACCGCGCGCAAAGTCCAAGGAGTCCGCCACGTCGCCAAACTCCATGTCTCCATTGCTGAGTCCCTTGGCAATGAACGCGTTGGAATTCAATTGTCCAGACGAGGGAGTTGGAGCAAAACCATCGCCCCGAAAGTCATCAAAGTCTTTGCTCACCTCCACGCCGCTGGTAGACAGGTCAATCTGTCCGTGCGCCGCTCGGGGCACGGTCACGGAAAAGGCGAGGAGCGCGGTCAGTAGACCGAGTCTCCACACGGGCAACGACGACAGTAAGGCGAATCGGTGCAGGCGCAGACGCATCATAGTTGAAAGAGAAGGAACCGGTCGGGAGAATCGGAGATGGCAGCGTCGGGGAGGGGGACGCTTCAAAAGTCTCAGTCAATTCAAAGTTTTGAAACGAAGTACATTTAAATTCTCGCGTCTGTTTTCCTCTCCGTTTTTCTCAGTGGGGCACGGATGGAATTTTTTAAAATAGGATATCCAAAAATCTCACAAATACACATAACCTTTGAGAATATAGAAAGTCAAGAAAAGGGCGACGAGCTGCCGGTGGGCTACGGAGGTAGCTTGGCGCTCTGCCCCCATTATGCCGCGCTTTGCCCGGACGTTTTATCCGTACGTCCGGGTAGCAGGAAGCGAAATATGTCCTTGCCTTCTGGAAAACTTGGTATGTCTCCCGGTCTCCTACCGCGCTGTATTGCCATTCCCCTCTTCGAGATGCATTATTTACTAGAATTATGATTCGATAATAGCGTCCCGAATCAACTCGCGCCCCGAACATGCCCGACGACGAACACCTGCTGGACTTTGAAAAGCCCCTCGTCGAGCTTGAGGACAAGCTCACGGAGATGCGGGAGCTCAATGCGGAGACGCAGGACGACCTCTCCACCGAAATCGAAGCCTTGGAAGACCGGGTGGAGCGGCTACGCACGTCCATCTACCGCAATCTCACCCGGTGGCAGCGGGTGCAGATTGCCCGTCATCCGCAGCGTCCCTACACGCTCGATCACATTGAGGCGTTGACGAAGGACTTCACGGAGCTCCGTGGTGACCGCTAAGTACGGCGACGACCGCTCCATCGTCGGCGGTCTGGCGCAGTTCCAGGGGGGGCACTTCGGGTATCATGACCGCACCGTCATGATTCTGGGGCACCAGAAGGGCCGCGACACGAAAGAGCGCAAGTACCGTCGCTTCGGCATGCCCAATCCTGAGGGGTATCGCAAGGCGGAGCGGCTGATGAAGATGGCCGCCAAGTTCAACAAGCCGGTCGTGGTACTGCTCGACACGCCCGGTGCGTATCCGGGCATGGGGGCTGAGGAGCGGGGGCAGGCCGAGGCAATCGCGCACAACCTCTTCGAGATGGCGCGTCTGGAGACGCCCATCGTAGTCGTCGTCATTGGGGAAGGAGCGTCTGGAGGAGCCCTCGGCGTAGGGCTGGGCGACCGCATTCTCATGCTCGAAAACGCCTGGTACTCGGTGATCGCGCCGGAGAGCTGCTCGCAAATCCTCTGGCGCTCGTGGGATCACAAGGAGGACGCGGCGCAGGCGCTCAAGCTTACGGCCACAGACCTGACGGAGGTGGGCATCGTCGATGAGATCGTGCCGGAGCCGGTGGGTGGGGCCCACCGGGACCCCGAGTCCACCTACCAGTCCGTGGGCATGGCCGTGGCCAGTGCCCTCGACGAACTCGATGACCTCGATTCCCAAACGCTCCTCGACCGTCGACTCGAAAAGTTCGACGCCCTCGGCGCCTACGAGTCGGCCGCGCCGATGGCCTCCGCGCAAGAGTAGTCTATTGGGCGGTCTCGTTCTCGCCTCTCACCCACCGCACCGATGGCCTACACCTATACCCACCCGCATCGCGTCCGGTACCGAGAGTGTGACCCGATGGGGGTGGTGTACCACACGCACTACCTCGACTTCTTCGAGGTGGGCCGTACCGAAGCGCTGCGTGACGTGGGAATTCGGTACCGCGACCTCGAAGACGAGGGCATCATCATGCCGGTCGTGGAGGTAGAAGTGCAGTATCACGGGCCGGCCCACTACGATGACTTGCTGCGGGTGGATGTGCACTTCGAACACCCGCCCACCGTTCGGGTCCCCATCGACTACACCGTGCGCCGCGACGGAGAGGACGAGGTCCTCGTGAGCGGGCACACCACGCTCTGCTTTATGGATACGGCGCGGCGGCGTCCCACGCAGGCCCCTGCCGCCGTCCGCGACGCTTTTGCCGCCGTGCTCGACGGGTAGAGGCGGAGTCCGGCTCGCCAGGGGCTACGCCGTCGGATCCATGATGGCGCCGATGAAGAGGATCGTCCCGGAGTGGTTCTCGCGGATGACGACGACGAAAGGCCGGTCTACAACGAACGAGGGCGGGGTAGATATTACCTCGATTCCAACCGACGTCGCCGCGCTGGTCTCCGTCCCCTCCTCGTCGACCCGGAGGAAGGTCTTGTGCTTCACCTTGTCGATGGCCAGGGACGTGTCGGCGATGCCCCGAAAGCTGGCCCGCTTCGTGAACGCGACCCCCATCCCCAGGTCCCTGAGCACGTCGTTGAGCGTCTTCTTGTAGCGCAGCATGAACCTCGGCATCTTCAGGCGACTGAGCGACTGCGGGGCCAACCCCTCGGTCACCTGCGTCCACGTGTCGGCATTCAGGCTGTCGACGACCGACCGAACCGATACGTCCTCGTAGGGGAGCAGAATCGTCATGCTGTAGAGGCTATCCCCGTACGCGATGTCGACCGCCCGGAACTGCTCAGTCTGGTAGGTGGGGTGCACCACATCCTCTGTTTTCTCCATCATCGGGACCGAAATGGTCGATCCGTCGGCCCGCCGGAACGGTTCGTCCTCTGTCTTTGCTGGGTCGAATTGATCCCGCCACGGTCCCTTGAAATACGTGGCGTTGATGAGGTACATCACGATGTCGCGCGGAATCCGACTGGGGACGATCTCCGCGATCTTGCCGTGCGTCTCCTCGTTCACCCAGCTGTTGATTTGGTCGGAGGCATCCGAGGTGGAAAAGTCGACCTCCCCTACTTCGGCGTCGAAATGGGTCCGATTCGTGTCAATAAAGGCCCGCTTCACCGGGAAATCCTCGCGGTACCAGATGGAGTTGGCAAGCTCCATCTCTACGCTTGGGTCGAGCCCCTCCAGCAGGTCGATGAGTCCGCGGTAGGCATCATTGATCTCAGCGGATGAGAGGTTTTGCTTCTCCAGTGCGTCTTCCATCGCCGCCCGAGTCTTTCCACGCGCCCCATTCAGGGTCATGCCGAGGGCCATCGAGACGCTGAGGGGGGAGAGGAAGACATTCGTTGACGCATCCTCCGCCTCCATGGTGGCCCGCAGCAGCTTAAGCCCGAACGTGTTGTCGGTGTCGACGACCTGTTTCTCGGTCGCCGTGAGGGACCGTGGGGGCGGGGCGTCCTTCGGCTCGCCCGAACCGATCGTATCACAGCCCGCCCCGAGAAGGAGAAGAAGGCCAGTTACGGCGAGAAGTTGAACAGGGAGGAGACGGTTCAGCAGACGAAGGGCAGGCATGGCAATCGAGACGACGTAGATGAGCAGTCCACGCATTGTTGTGAGGACGTTGGTATTGTGATACCCGTCGGCGCCACAAAATAACCAGGGGATGTTCGTTGACGAACGGGGCCGGTGGTGTCTACCTTTCAGGTATGCCGTACTTCCCTCCGGCAGTCCATTTTGCGCGATTACCCTCTCCCGAATATGGCCACGCTTCTCTTCCACGACCGGTACCTCAACTACAATTTTGGTCCGGAGCACCCATTCAGCCCCGTCCGGCAGAAGATGACCCTGGACCTCCTTGATGCCTTGGGGCACCCCGTCGACGCAGAGGTGCCTCCGGTGGCGAGCCGCGACGATGTGCGGCGGGTCCACAGCGAAGCGTTTGTGGCCAAGGTTGAGGCGGCCTCAAACGGCACTGCGCCGCCTCGGGCGCGATCCTTCGGGCTGAATACGGGCGACGTGCCGGTCTTTGAGGACATGGACGCTGCCACCCGAGGCTTGGTTGGAGGAACGCTGCATGGGGCCCGCTTGCTGGCGGAGGGACAGGCGAAGCGCGTGCTTCAGCTGGGCGGCGGTCTCCACCACGCCCGCGAGGAGGAGGCCTCTGGCTTTTGTGTCTACAACGACCTCTCCGTGGCCATCGATGTGCTTCGAGAGCACGACCTCCGCGTGGCCTACGTGGATGTCGATGTACACCACGGCGATGGCGTCCAATTTTTGCACTACGACGATCCAGGAGTGCTCACCCTGAGCCTCCACGAAACTGGGCGGGCCCTCTTTCCGGGGACGGGAGGGATCGAAGAAATTGGGAAAGGTCCCGGAAGGGGATTTTCGTTGAACGTCCCCCTTGCCCCATTCACCGAGTCCGAAAGCTTCCTCGACGCCTTCGAGCGCGTGGTCCCGTATGCGCTGTCGCATTTCCAACCTGATGTACTCGTGGTCCAGTGCGGGGCCGATGCCCACTTCAACGATCCCCTGGCCGATCTCCTGCTCACGACGCGGGCGTACGAACGGATTTTCCGTCGCCTCCTCGTCTTATCCGATGAACACACGGACGGCCGTCTCCTCTGCACGCTCGGCGGCGGCTACCGGCTCGACAGCGTCTCACGCATCTGGGCCCTGCTCGGATTGCTCATCCAGGACCACGATTTGCCCCGGACCGTCCCCGAGGGGTATCGCACCCGCTGGGAAGCCCGCCTCGACGATCCGCTCACCCCCACCCTACACGATCGCGAGCGTTCCTTTGAGGTGGATCGGCGCGCGTCGATCGAGGACGAAAATCGTCGTGTCAGCGAGCAGGTGCTTGAACAGGTCGCGTCGCACTGGCGCCACGCCTAGCGTCGGGCCGCCCGTCGGACTTTTACACCTCGTACTGGTCGGGTAGATCATTTTCGTAGAGCACCACGTCGCCCGCTTCAAGGTGCGGTGTGAGGAACTCCTGCGCTTCGGAGAGGCCGGAAAAGACCTTCACGCGCTCCTCTGGAAACTGCGCCGAGGACAGGCCTTCCTGAATGGGGGCGGTCTGGTCGTCCCCCACAAGCGCCACTAGGTCGAGGTCGTGCTGCGCGATAAACCGGCCGAGGGCCTCGTTCTCGTCCCATTGTTGTTCGCCGAGTTCGACCATGCCGGGGGTCACAATTACGCGCCGGTTGCCCTCCATTTCGCTCAGGATTTCAACCGCGTTGCGGGCGCCTACAGGGTTGGAGTTGAAGGCGTCATCGATGATTGTGACCCCGTTTTGCTGGCGGAGTTGGAGGCGGTGCTCGATGGGCTCGATGCGCCGTGCCGCGTGGGCCATCTGGCGCAGCCGCAGTCCCATGGAGCGACCCACGGCCACGGCGAGAAGCACGTTGAGTACGTTGTGGCGGCCCAGGAGTTGGGTCTGGAACGGGACGGCGGTTCCCGTGTCGTCCGTCACCTCGAAGGTCGTGCCGGTGGTGTCGTAGCGGATGTCGGTGGCGGTGAGATCTGCGTCGGGATGCCCCTCGGTCGACACCCGCCATACCGGACCGGGCGCGCGCTCGGCCATCGCCGCCACCCGGTCGTCGTCCACGTTCAGGATGGCGGGGCCGTCCGGGACGGTTCGCTCCACGAGTCGTCCCTTCTCCGTCGCAATCCGGTCCTGCGTGCCCATCGTTTCGAGGTGCGCTACGCCCACGGTCGTCACGACGGACGTGTCCGGTGCGGCGATGTCGCAGAGCTCGTCCATATCCCCTGGGTAGCGGATGCCATATTCCAGCACCAACACCTGGTGCTCCGGCCGCAGGTGCTCATTGACGGCCAGGCAGAGCCCCATGGGCGTGTTGTAGGAACTCGGGGTGGCGTACACGTTGTACCGCTGCCGCAGAAGCTCGGCCGTGATGAATTTGGTGCTCGTCTTGCCGTACGAGCCGGTGATACCCACGACTGTAAGGTCGGAGCGGTCGCGCAGCCGGCGGCGCGCCTGTCGCTTGAACCCGTTCTGGATGGCGGTTTCGAGGGGGTGCATGAGCGCCGCCCCGAGGGCGACCCACAGCGGGGCGCCCAGGTCGGCCACCAGAAAGCCCCCCAGGTACCACAGCAGGCCCGTGGGGGTCCCCAGTGTCCATCCGTACAGGCCCCCGGCGGCAACCGGGAGGAGGGCCCAGAGGCCAACAGGGATCGCCAGGCGCGTCATGCGGTCGGTGAACGCGAGTGGCTTTTTTTCCTGGCTTCGGTAGCGACGAGACGAGATGAACACCACCGCCCACGCAGGTAAGACGCCGAGGGCGACCGTGGCCGGATCGACGACTGAGACGCCGAGCCTCCCGAGCAGAAGCACGGTCGCGCCGGCTCCATGTGAGGGGCGCACGACCGTCGTTCCCATGTGGCGGGTCAGCCAGCGGCCGTACCGGCCGAACTTGTAGGTTTCGAGCTGAAAAATGTGGAGAAAGAACCGGACGCGCCGGCCGGCCCGCCACCCCGCGAACAACGTCGCAATGACACCGAGAAGAACGAGGACAGTCGTCATACCGCTGTACACCAGGGTCGTGAAAGGCGCACGTCTCGATTATGGAACACCGAGCCTCCTAAACATTGGGCGCGTGGCTCCCTGGTGCAAGGGGAAGGAAGGAGCGGCCCTACGAGTTTTCCAGGAAATGCCGAAGCCCTGAGATTACCACGTCGGGTTGATCGAGGTGCCCAAAGTGCCCGGCCCCTTCCAGCTTCACGAGGCCACAATCGTCGATGTTCTGTTCCATGACCCCCATCTGTCGACGCGAGATTGCCTCGTCCTCGGTTCCCCAAAACAGTAGGGTGGGCACGTCGATCTTGCGGAGCGTCCCGTTTAGGTGGTGGTTCACGGTCTTAACGAATGTCTCCCGCATGACGCCCCGTTGCGCATTGTAGTCGGCAGANCCCAGCAGGCGCCATGCAAGTGAATGGCGGAGCCAATCCTCAGCAGGGGCCTGGAGGGGAGAAGGAAGCGCCTGCACCGGGGCCTTGAAAGCGCGGGCCAGGCCCGACCGCAGATGGTAAGCCCACGAGCGCTTAGGTTGTACCCCCGATGGGCTGATGAGGGCGAGCCGCTCGATAGGAGAGGACGGCTGACTGGCCATGTACAGCGCAATGCGCCCCCCGTTCGAGTGTCCTACAATCGTGACGCTGCTCTGAACCTTGCTTTGGATATACTTGTTCAGCAACTCGGCGTGCTCGGGGACGCCCCACGGTTCGGGGGGGGGCGGTGATCCCCCATGCCCCGGCAAATCGATGGCGTGGGTCCGGTAGGTCTCCGATAGGTCTCGGGCGATCGGGCGCATGTCGTTTCGGCTTCGCCCCCAACCGTGAAGTAAAAGGAGGGCGGGGCCGTCCGGAGGGCCCTGAACCGCGACGTTCAAATTGGAATCGCTCACAGAGAAGCCGAACGTCGGGTGAAGAGAGCAGTGAGCCCGCCGTTCGGGAAACCATCCTTGGGGGTGGGCGTTCCGGAATTTGAATTCTACCCTGTCTTCTGGCTTCGTGCCAGGTCCCAGCCTCCAGTTGGGCGTCACGGCCCACATGAGTGCCGGGAACCGTCCTCACCGGCGTGAGGATGTACGACTCCCTCGCGTAACCCCACGGGCACAGTCACGACTCGTTGTCCCTGCGGACGCGTGAAGCTCCATCGGGTGGGATCGCTGTAGAACGGGATTATTATGGAAGTGGAAACTGTCCGCCTCGACGCTTGGAGGGACAGTCCCCTCAGCCCCCAACGCCGCGAGGGACGTCACGGTGGGCAGAAAACATCCGTTGTCACGATGGTTGACTCCTCTGCTGATTTTTGAATTTGCACACTCAGCATCGTCCCGGGGATGCGCCGGCCCGGGAGGCCTCAACGGGTCTAGTCGGAAGGAGCGCCCGCAATCTCCGGCAACCGGCCGCTTCCTGGACATGAACCCCCCCGAAGCGGACGGGCTTTTGGGAGGGATTTCTGCCGAATGTTAGTGTGCCGGAGAGATCGAAGCGCCCTCTTCAGTATCCCCCACAGACGGACTTTAGTCATCGGAGGGGCGGTATGCGTCCCTTCACATAGCGTATCGGCAACGCCTTCACGCAGAGGCGTTGTCGGATTCATCATTCATCGCAAAACCGACTATGTCAGAAAACGACAACAAATCATTTCGACGGCTCCTTGAGCTTATCGGCGAGAAAAAGTACGGCTTCATGCGTGAGCTGCGGCCGGATCTACCGAAAGACGAGGACGACCCGTTTATGCCCCCGCCCCTCATCAGCAAGTTCAACCTCCGCGACGGCGTCGTCATTGAGGGTGACCTGAAGCCTGGGCGCAAAGGCGGCATGCAGGTTGGCTGGATCGACACCGTCATGGGCATGCCGCCTGGCGAGTGGGCCCAACTGAAAGACTTCGACCAGGGGGCAAGCATCTACCCGGACGAAAAGCTTGACCTCATCACAGGGGCCGACGATGAGTCGATGCGGGTGCTCGATCTTGTTGCCCCCTTGGGCAAGGGGCAGCGAGCCCTCATCGTTTCCCCTCCGCGGGCGGGCAAGACTGTTTTGCTCAAGGATATCGCCGCGGGCGTCACGAAAAACCATCCGGAGTGCGAGCTCGTCGCGCTGCTCGTGGACGAGCGGCCCGAAGAGGTCACTGACTTCCGCCGCACCACGGAGGCGCAGGTCTTCGCGTCGTCCAACGATCGGGGTGAGGACAACCACGTGCGCGTTTCGACGCTGGCGCTTGAATACTCGAAGCGGCTCGTGGAGACGGGAAAGGACGTCGTGATTCTTCTCGACTCCCTGACCCGGCTCGGGCGCACCTTTAATCTCTGGGTCGACGGCAGTGGGCGCACCCTCTCCGGCGGACTCGACGCCGAAGCACTGAAGGTGCCGCGCCAGATCTTCGGTTCGGCCCGTAACATTGAGGGTGGCGGTTCGCTTACGATCATCGCCACCGCGCTCGTTGACACCGGGAGCCGGATGGACGAGGTCATCTTCGAGGAGTTCAAGGGCACCGGCAACTCGGAAATTGTACTCGACCGTGAGATGGCGGACAAGCGCATCTTCCCGGCCGTGAACCTCCGCGAAAGCGGGACCCGAAACGAAGAGCGGCTCCTCGGTGAGGTGCGGCGCAAGAAGCACAACCAGCTGTTCCGTGCCCTCAATTCGCGGGCGCCCATCGAGGCGATGCAGGCTTTGTTGCGTCATCTGCGCAACAGTCCCTCCAATGCGCACCTGCTCAATGAACTGGTGCCGGAGTAGGAAGGACAGTAGGGATCAGCAGGACCCCTTCAGGCCATGCGCGGGAGATGGCGGGCGATACGGTGGAGTATCACCGATTCCGAGCCCCGGGCGATGCGTTATAGACACAGGGACGAATGTGTCTGGAGAGCGTATCGCCCCTCCATCGGATTTCCATCCCCCATGTCCCCCCCCGATCCTGACGCTGCTTCCAACGATTCTTCCCCCTCGGAGGAGACAGAAGAGCCCGATTTGCTCTATCATGTCCCCATCCACGAGTGGGACGAGTCGGACCAGCCCCGTGAGAAGCTTTTGAAGCATGGGCCTACCGTCCTCTCCGACGCGGAAGTACTGGCGCTCCTCCTTGGCTCCGGTACCCGCACCAGCGACGGTCCCGTCTCGGCCGTCGAGCTGGGGCGCTCGCTCCTCCAGAGCTACGGCTCGCTGCACGAGGTCTCGCAGCGGAAACCCAAAGAGCTGACCCGGACGCGGGGTGTGGGGCCGGCCAAAGCCACCAAGCTTGCCGCCGCGTTCGAGGCGGGGCGCCGGGTCGAGTCGCAGCGGCAGCAGGACGAGCGCGTGCAGGTGACCTGCCCCGGCGACGTGGCCGACGTCTACGGCCCGCTCCTGCGTGACCTGGACAAAGAGGTCTTCAAGGTTGTGCACCTCAACACGGCCAATGTCATCATCGGCGACTACACCGTGAGCGAGGGCGGCCTCTCGTCGAGCGTCGTCGAACCCCGAGGCGTCTTTGAGCAGGCCATCCTCGACGACGCGGCCGCGGTCATTTGTCTTCACAACCACCCCTCCGGCAACCCTGAGCCCAGCCGCGAGGACATCCGCATCACACGGCAGCTCGTCGACGCGGGCGACACGATGGGTATTCCGGTGCACGACCATCTCATCATCGCCGGCACCGATCACACGTCGCTAGCGGAGCGTGGCGTCATCGGGTGAAAGCATTGGTCATTGAGGGTTTTCAGCATTGCGGGATTTCTTCTTCGCTAAAGACCAAATGACATAATGAGCAATGATTCTCTTTCCTTCGGAAAACTGGAAGATCGCCTGATCGACTTTGCGGGGCGGACTAGGGCAGTGGCGGATGTATTGCCGGAGGCTTCGTTGGGATAGTACATTGCAAATCAGACCTTGCGCAGTGGGACATCGCCGGCACCGAATCACTCGGAGGGCTGTGTCGTGGAGAGCCGTCGTGACTTTGCCCACAAGCTGAGCGTCAGTCTGAAAGAACTGTGCGAGATCAAGACGTGGCTCCGCATCATCCGAAAGACTGGNTGCTTCCCGCTAAGCGACTCCCCAGGATCACCGACGCAACGGATCAGCCCTGCGCCATCCCTTCGCAGTTGGTTCACACGGCGAAGGAGAAAATCTGAGGACGATAGGCGGACGTTCCTCTCGCCAATGCTCAATGAACAATGGGCCCTCCCCATTGCATCCAGTAAAGGCGGTTGATAGACTTTAAGGACCCGCACAGCATTCTTCGTCACCACTGTCCCCAGCGTCCATGAGCGACGACTTGTTCGACACCATCGTCTCCCTCTCCAAGCAGCGCGGCTTCATCGTGCAGTCGTCGGAGATTTACGGCGGCCTGAGCGCCACCTACGATTACGGGCCGATGGGGGTTGAGCTCAAACGCAACGTCAAGGAGAAATGGTGGCAGTCGATGGTCTACCAGAACGACGACATTGTGGGCCTCGATGCCGCGATCATGATGCACCCGAAGACGTGGGACGCGTCCGGGCACACGGAGGCGTTCAACGATCCGCTCATCGACGACAAGGCCTCGGGCAACCGCTACCGTGCCGACGAACTGATCGAGAACTACATTCGCGACCTGAAGGAGACGGGGGAGGAGGAGCACGCGAAGGAGGTCCACGAGCGACTGGTGGAGGCCCTGAATGCGGGCGACGACATGAACGACGCCCTCCACGCCATCATCATGGACGAGGAGATTCCCGCGCCCGAGTCCGGTGCGTTCGACTGGACGGACGTGCGCCAGTTCAACCTCATGTTCGAGACGCAGATGGGGCCGGTGGACGGGCAGAAGGTCTTCCTGCGGCCCGAGACCGCGCAGGGCATCTTCGTCAACTTTCATAACGCCCGCGAGCCGGCGCGCCTGCACGTCCCCTTTGGCGTGGCGCAGATCGGCAAGGCCTTCCGCAATGAGATCGTGGCCCGGCAGTTCGTCTTCCGCATGCGGGAGTTCGAGCAGATGGAGATGCAGTACTTCGTGAAGCCGGGCACGGAGCTCGACTGGTACGAGCAGTGGAAGGAGCGCCGGATGGAGTGGCACGAGAGCCTCGGCATCGATCCGTCAAACCTCCGTTTTCATGAGCACGAGCAGCTCTCGCACTACGCCAATGCGGCCGTCGACATTCAGTACAACTTCCCGATTGGCTGGAAGGAGCTGGAGGGCATTCACTCGCGGACCGACTACGACCTGAGCCGGCACGAGGAGTACTCGGGCAAGAAGATGTCGTACTACGACCCCTGGGAAGAGGAGCGCTACACGCCGTACGTGGTGGAGACCTCCACGGGGCTCGACCGGACGCTCTTCATGCTCCTCTGCGACGCCTACTACGAGGAGGAGGTGAAGGGCGACACGCGCTCGGTGCTCCAGTTCCACCCGGAGGTGGCGCCCGTCCGCGCCGGCATCTTTCCGCTCACGGACAAGGAGGGACTCCCCGATATTGCCCGCGACATCGAGACCGATCTTAACCAGCACTTCAACGTCCGCTACGACGACCGCGGCTCGATGGGCAAGCGCTACCGTCGGCAAGACGAGGCGGGCACGCCCTTCTGCATCACCGTCGACTTCGACACGCTCGACGACCAGACCGTCACCGTGCGCGACCGTGATACGATGGAGCAGGACCGCGTGGCGATCGACCAGCTTGCGACCTATATCTTCGACCAGACCCGCAACTGGGAGGCCGACAAGTAAAGGATTGGAGGTCGAAAATCGCGGAGCGCGAAGAGAGGCCGGGTCTTAACGCCTTACCTGACGATCACGTGTTCGCTCGCAAGTGCGTCGATCCGGTCGGATGCGTAGCCGAGCCGTTCTCGTAGAACGGACGACGTGTGCTCGGCGTAGTGCGGCGGGGCGGACAGAGATGGAGAGGTGCCGTTAGGATGGGGAAAGGCCGTCTGCCGGAGGCCCGACAGGTCGTCCCCTGAGTCGAGAGTCATGGCCTGGGCAGCTGTCTGCTCGAAGACGGCGGGGACGTCACGTACTGAACCGGCGGGCACGTTGTGTTCGTGCAGGGCCGCAAGTAGGGCGTCGTGGTTGAGCTCTCGGATGCGGTCCGCCAGTGCAGCGTAGAGAGCCTCGCGATGGTCGACCCGGTCGGCGTTCGTCGAGAATCGTGGGTCCTCGGCCAGTTCTGGACGCCCAAGCACTTCGCATAGTGTCCCAAACTGGCGGTCCGTGCCTACGGCCAGCACGATGGAAGAGCCGTCGGCGGTGTCGTACGGGGTGCCGTAGGGCGCGATGTTGGGATGCGCCGAGCCCATGCGCTGCGGGCTGTGCCCGGCTACGAGCCAATTGGTGGCCTGATTGGCGAGTCCGCTCACCGCGGCCTGGAAGAGCGAGACGGGCACGCACGCGCCGGCGCCGCCACGCTCACGATTCAGTAGAGCCACGAGAAGGCCCTCCTTGAGTTGGTGGGCGGCCAGTACGTCCATGAGCGCGACCGGCAGTTTCGTCGGCGGTCCGTCCGCCGAACCGTTCATGTGCATGAACCCGCTCTCGGCCTGGATGACGGCGTCGTATCCGGCACGCTTGCGGTCCGGGCCGTAGCCGGTGACATGGCCGTAGACGAGTTCGGGGTTCACGTCCGACAGCGTCTCGTAGTCGGCGCCCAGCGCCACCGCCGTTCCGGGTCGGTAGCTGGCAAGCACTACGTCGGCGTTCCGGGCGAGGTCGTGGAGAAGGGCCTGCCCATCGTCGGTCGAGAGGTCGAGGGCGAGTGACTGCTTTCCGGAGTTGCAGCAGCAGAAATAGGCGGAGCGATCGTCGCCCTCCGTGGTTAGATCGGCGGTCGGGGCCCGCCACCGACGGGTCACGTCACCGCCGGTGCGGGGATTTTCGACCTTGAGGACCGTCGCGCCGAGCTCGGCAAAGAACTGCCCCACGCTCGGGCCGGCGAGAACGGATGCGAGCTCTAGAACGAGCAGATCATCGAGCATTGTGGACAAACAGGAGATCGGGAGACCGGCACGTAATCCCCTAAGGCACACCGTCTGGGCGATACGGGTTCCATCAGACCAGTGTGCCGTCCCTGCGCCGCTGGCCCCCTAGTGCGACGGAACTCCTCAGTTGTAGGCAAGCTTCCGAATCGTCGCCATGATCTCCCGCTCTTCAGTCGCGGCCCGTTCAGGATCGCGAATGATTTGGTCTCCGACCTGCACGATCGTCGCGGTCCCGAGCAATCCGTGGAACGCAATCTGCTCCTTGAAAGGGCGGTAGATGGCCTCGTTTTCGGGGGAGGGAGTGCCTTTCTCAATCAGCAGCTGCTCGTAGAGCGTTTCCTCCGAAAGATTCACGTAGAGAATGGGAATGTCCTCTCCCTGCTGGCCTGCCGGGCGGTAGATGAGGTGAAGGTCCATGATATTGCGTCGGAGCCTGCTATTTCGCAGGGTAAACCGGTACGTAATGAACGCGTGGGTGGCACTGCTCAGAGCGAGACCCTCCCTCGAAAGCGTTGATCGGATCATCCCGAGCGATGCTGTAGTGTCGGCATCTGGGCTTCGCCGAAGCCGGACGTCCTGCCCCTCTGCCATCGCGACCACAGAGTCCGTCAGCGCGCTCGTTACCTCTCCGTCTTCAACCGGTGCAATGACCTTAATCGTTCGTTGCCACTCAGCCTGCCCGGTGGCTTCCGAGACAGGGAGGAGGAGAACGGCCGCGGCGAGCAGCACGAGCCGAAAGAGGCCAGTATTCATGGAAGACATGTTAAAGCGCATAGATCGTAAGAGGAATTGGATCAGGAAAGGACGAAACCAAAGGTGCGGCTGTTTTGGCGGAGGGGCACGTCGACCCGGGTCCCTTGGTGGTTGACGCGGACGACGTTGTTGAGGCGGACGATGATTTGGTCGCCCGACTCGGCGCCCTGTAGCTCCTGCGTGAGGACAAGTCGGCCGTCGTCCCCTAGGTCGAACGTTCCCAGTTTCTCGCTGGCCATCTGGCCCTGACGCAGGTACACGGTGGCGCTGCCCGCTCGATACCGCGCGTCTTCGGGGTGGCGGTTCTTAAACTCCCGGTCGGGCTCAACCTTGAATTCCAGCGATGCCCGACGCCGACTGATAGGATCTCCACTCGTCACCTCACCCTGCGGCCCGAACACACGGACTTGCGGGCGCGGGGGATCGATGACGGCAAACTCACGCTGTCCAAGCAACAGGTCCGATGCGCCGGAGCGCTTCAGATAGACATCGATTGTTACCCGGTCGCCCGTGGGACTGAGGGAGAGGGTGGTGCCCGGGGCGGAGCCCCCCGGCCCCTCCACGCGAAGTGATTGGTCCTCAATGCCGGGGACTGAAAGGCGGAGCCGGTTCAAACTGCGACGGTATAGGGCTTGAGCCGTCTCGGTCTTGGCCACGATCTCGGGACGCCGCACCGTAAACGATCCCGACACCGGGAAGCGCTGTGTGGTGCCGCCCAGCTGTGGGGCCTCGTAGTAGGCCTCGTACGAGACGCGCGTCTCGTCCTCCCCGGGCTCCAACAGATCATTGGTGTTCATCGTCAGCAGCGAGTCCCCCTGCGTGGAGAGGTCGCCCTGAGGGACGAGTTCGGGCTGGACGTTTGTGTCCTGCTCGGCGGTTGTGAGCTGATCAGCCGTCAGAAACGTGCGGGCCTCATAAGGCTGGCCCACCACGACGGTCTGGTCCCCCACCGCTACGCCCGTGTAGTCTTTCACGGCGTAGGTCTCCTCGGAGACGTCGAATGTGCTGACGGAGTACAGAAGGATGGGAAAATACAGCGCCAGCATGACATAGTACCGGAGCTCCTTCGTCTTATTCACGGCACTTTGGAAGATCTATTTGGCAGAGCTCGAGGTGGACGTAGGCTCGCCCGGTTGTCCCGATCCGGCCTGGCCGTTTGCGGCGTGCCCGTTCGTGGAGGCAGCGCCCGGCGAGACCGGTTCGTTGAATCGCTCCAGACGGCTGGCGGCCCGGGCGAATTGCTCGCGCAACGCCCGCATCGCCTGACGCGTCTCCGCAATTTCGTCGCCTAGGCCCTTCGACTCTTCGGCCAACTCCGTCTGAACCTCCTCCAGGGATTGGGCCATGGACGCATGGGCCTGGTGCAGGGATTGAAGATCCTCCAGGTTGTTGCCGAGTGCTTCGGACTGTGTAGACAGGCTGTCGCCCGCATCGCGAAGGTTGTCGCGGAGCGTAGTAAATTGTTCGAGCACGTCGAGCTCCTCGGAAAGGCCTTCCCGCACGGTGTGGATTTTCTCTGCGAGCCGTTCGGCCTCCTGGCTGAGCTCATCCTCCGCGCTCCGCAACTCTGAGTCTAGGGGGCTTCCGGCGTCGGGGGGAGCAGAGGCGGTCGTTTCGGCCGTCGAATCGTCGTCGCCCTCGTCGGCGGGCACGTACTGCATTTCCCGCATCATGCCCATGAGGATGAAGACGAGTGCCTCTCCCATGAAGCCGACCAGTACGACGGGCTTCCACGTGAGCATGTACCCGAAGACCTCGGCTTCGAAGGCAAAGATCTTGGCCATCACCCCGAGGATGGCTGTCGATCCAAAAATCCCGATTAGAAAGTGAGTGAGAGACCATCTGCGTTCAAGCTTGTAATCCTCTGGAGCGGTTGTTGGCATGTTGCTGAAGACATCTGTTCGAGAGAATACGTGGGGCGCAAAGCGTAGGGGAAACAGGGGCTGGTCTGCGCCAAAGGAAGCCGTTGAAGAACCCAGGGCTGCCTATTCTTGGGGCCGGGCCGTTGAAGAGCTGGAATCGGCAGGGGGCGCACTGGCGCGGCTCGTGAGCTCGCGGACACACCGGAAGCCAACGTCCACCGACGCCTGGTCCTTCGGCTGCGCGTCGCGTACCCCCACGCCGATGAAGTGGGCGGTAGAATTCCAGGCGCCGCCCCGTACGATCCGGCGCGGCTCGTCCTCGTCGGTGTGGTAGGGATTGAAGTCTGAAAGGTCGTCGTAGAGCGGAGTGTAGGCGTCTCGGGTCCACTCTGCGACGTTGCCCGACATGTTGTAGAGATGCCACTGGTTTTGCCGCATGGTGTCCACCGGTGCGGTGAACGCGTAGCCATCGATGGAGTAGCCCTCCGAGGGTTTGAAGTTGGCGAGGTACTGTCCCTCCTGGTCGCGGGTGCCGAGCCCATTCCAGGGGTAGACCCGTCCTGTGTGGCCGGCTCGCGCGGCGTACTCCCACTCCGCCTCCGTCGGCAGGCGCATGTTCTGGGCCTTGCAGTAAGCTTGGGCCTCGCTCCAGGTGACGGCCACGACCGGATATTCTGCGTAGCGCTCACTACGGAAGTAGGTGTCCCAGCTTTCCTGCGTGCGTGCCTTATTCCACGCCGTAGAGTCGGGCAGCCGCTCCTTGCGCTTCTCCGGCGAGAGCTGGCTGAGGTACTCGCGGTACTCGGCGTTGGTGACTTCGTACTGATCGAGGTAAAATGCACTGACCGTCACCCGCTTCCGTCCTGCGTTCTGGATGGAGAGGGGGTCCTCGTCGGTAAGCCCCATGATGAAGGTCCCGCTGGGGATGCGTACCGCTTCCTCAAAGCGCGAGGTATCGGCAGTCGCGCCCCGGGACGTCATCGCGCTGATCTTGGTCGGCTCCGTACGCGACGGGAGCGGGGAAGGAGTCGGGGGCGCTGTCGATTCCGCGTCCGACGAGCCGCCAAAATTGACCCTCACGCCAAAGCCTAGCAGTTGGTTCAGCGAATCGAAGGGCCCGGTGGTGCTTCCGTTGGGGGCGTCGGCGCTCCCGTCAATTGCATCGTCCGGATACGTAAAGTTGAATCGCGACTCGACAAAAAATGAGACCGAACGATCGATCGGGACACTCACGCCTCCGCCTACGGTCGGACCGTATCCGGTTTTCAGGCCGCTGAAGGTAACGTTAGCGCCCACGTCGGCGTAGGGGGAGACCGACCAGCTCGGGATGTCAAACGTGTAGCGCCCCATGAGTTGAAGGGTGTACCGGTAGGAGTCCTTGAGCCCGGTATCCCCGGCGTATCCCACAATTGGATAATTCCCAACCTGTAGACCTAGAACGACTGCCTTGGACGAGGAAAACTGGTAACCTAGTTCGCTGGTGTTCGTGAACGGGAATCCCGTGCCCCGAACGAAATCCTGAAAGTCGAGGGGATGCCCGACATTCTGCGCGGGAAAGTCGCCGGTATAGTCCGAGAATCCAATTCCGATCTTGGCGAAAAACGGGTCCTGTACCTCCTGCGATTGGGCGAGAGAAGAGGTGGGGCTGAACAGGAGGACCACCAGCCCAGGAATCATCCAACCGAAGAGTACACGCCGTAGGGTGGAGTCAGTAGGCACGCCAGACTAGTATTTTTGGAGAGTGAGGATCACGAGGATGGAAGACTGACTTCGTGACTTTTGGTGGATCAACATCCGTGCCAGTCATGAAAAAGATGACGTGTCGGGCGATCATGCACGGGGGGCGGGACAATGTTCTGGGGGACGGCCTTCACGTCTGTACTCCTCGTATGGACCGAAGGAGGGTCGACAGGGGCTCAACGACAGTAGGAGAGGCCTGCGTACCAGAGGGGCTCTTTCCACTACCGCTGAACGAGGGACATGAACCGCAAACGGCCCACGACCACCGTCATCCAGGGATGTGGATGAGGCGCAGCCGTCAAAGGGGCGGTGCAGAGAGTTGCCGGACCGCAACGGTAGGATGCACAATTCACACCGTCGCGGTCCGGTGAAGACTACACGCTTGCCCTGACTCCCGGATGCCGTCCAGGCGCTAGGGATGGGCAATCTCTACGCTCCCTGATTCAGGAGAAGGGACCACTGTTTTGGGGCTGAGAAACTCTCCCAAGAAGATTTGATCCGGACAAGGGAATTGATCTCCCGACTCTTCCGGGCACTCGCGGGACTGACTGGATTTTTGGGAGCGGTCCCCAAGCATGCGGTTGGGGATGGGACCTGGTTCCCGAGGGGAATCGCACGAGGCGAGCGGGTGGGCAAACGTGAGCCAGACAATCGGGGCGTTCGGGAGCTTGTGGGGCCTACGGAGGCGGGGGCGATTCCAGAATTGTGGGACGGACTTCTGGTCCGTCCTGGTGGTTGGAGCAACCCCAAAGAAGCCATCGGGGACTGCATCGATCATTCGGAGCCCCTATGATCCTTGCAGGCGGGGGGAGGGGACGGTGCACAGAGCGGCCCTCAGGGACGCGACTCGTTGTGGAGATGCTAATGCTCGTGCCCCGATACGGCCCCCACGTTGGAGAAGGGGCGGTCCGGGAGGCCGCACGCCTCGCATGCGCACCGTATCTGCTGGTCGCCTACATAGGATACTGGCCCGTGATAAAGTTGCGGAGCTGCAGAGCTTCCGACTTGGCCGCCTCCGAGATTTGCTTCGCGCAGTCCCGCATCGAGATGATGTCAGTGAGCTCATCGTCCTTGTCGACCACCGGAAGGTGACGGCACTCGATTTCCGTCATCAGATCCAGGCACTTCTCAAGTTGCGTCTCGGGGGTCACCGTAACCACATCGTGGGTCATCACCTTCTGCACCTCCGTCTCCTCCGAGCGGCGTCCCTCCAGCACAAGGTTGCGCATGTAGTCACGCTCCGTAAAAATGCCGGCGATGTCGTCCTCATCCATCACCAAGATGGACCCAAAGTCGTGGTCCGCCATGCGATCGATGCAGTCGTACACCGTTGTGGTCGGCGCTGCGCTGAGGACATCAGTGTCCTCGGTGAGCGTTCCTTTCGTGCGGAGAACATCCTTCACGCGGGTGTCGACAAGTTCTTCGCGGGTATCCATTGGCATGGTTGAGGTTGATCGAAGAGAAGCGGCGGGCAAACTGCAGGGAGGGTGTAGTGCTGAGTGGTTCTGAGTGTAGCCTCTCCTTGGTCGCGAGGGAACGATTCCTCTATCATGCACCGTTTTCGACTCGCCCTGTACGCGCGTTCCCTGCCTCGCCAAGACGTAACGTCTCCTTGACGCTTTCCGGGACAATGGACAATTCGTGCAAGAACACGGATCGGACGCCTGTCACGATGTGTGGCAGCTACCCGTGGATTCTGAACTGCAGGGATGAAGAGTGACCGACGCGCCAGCGTCGGATGCACCTGTGCAAAACAGTTGACCGACTGAACGAGCCCGACGTGGAAGACTGGTGGAATCGAGTTCGGTATCGGGGCTACGCGCCCGTCTACGACTGGCTGGCATGGCCGATGGAACGGGGCCGGCGGCGGACGATCGAATGGCTGGCTCCCACCCCGAAAGAGCGGATCTTGCTAGTTGGGTGTGGGACAGGCGCAGATCTTCCGTATCTTCCCCGGGCGGCCCCTGTCACCATGATCGATGCGGTGCCTGCAATGGTGCGCCGAGCGTCCGCCCGGGCCGTGCAGCTCGGTCGGTCGGCAGATGTGCATGTGGGTGATGCCCGAGCGCTCCCGTTCGGGGCGGACACCTACGATCTCGTGCTGCTCCACCTTTTTCTCTCGGTCGTTTCGGACCCCGTTGCTGTTCTGCACGAAACCGCCCGCGTGCTGGCGGCGGACGGTCGTGTGTCGATCTATGATAAGTTCGTTCCCGAGGGTGAAGCACCGTCCAGAATTCGCCGTGCGCTCAATCCCGTGGCGCGTGTGTTGGTCTCCGATTTCACTCGGCGCTTGGAGCCGTTGCTTGCCGAGGCCCATTTCGAGAAGGTAGCCCACCGCCGCGCTGGCCTGTGGGGGCTCTACACCGCTACCATCGCCCGACCAGCGGGAGACACTGGTTGAGGATGGACCCAACGCTCAGGTTAGTTTCTAGAACAATAGATTGACCAGGCAAAAACCCCCGGCCGGACCGAGCGGCCCAGCCGGGGGCACGAAGCCGCACCCGATCACAACCGACGGTATGTGGAGACCACTGTCTGCGGGCCCCACGGATCGGGTGCACGAGGTGACCAGTCTACTGGATCTCAATTTGACGGCGCATGCTCTCCTCCGTCTTCGGAATGGTGATTGTCAGTACGCCGTCCTTATAGGTGGCCTCAATGTGGTCAGCGTCCACGGCGTCCGGAAGCGTGAAGGTGCGGTGGAAGGTGCCGAAGGCGCGCTCCACCCGGACGAACTCCTCACCCTCGTCCGTTCGTTCGCTGGACCGGTCACCGCTTACGGTCAGCGTGCGGTCCTGAAGGTTAATGGTGATGTCCTCCTTCGTCATGCCCGGCACGTCAAGGCGTAGCCGAAAGTCATCGTCCGTTTCCACCATGTCGGTGCGCGGCGACCACACCGCGGAGGGGCTTCCGTCGCTGGAACGATTGAAGAACTGGTCGAAGAGACTGTCCACTTCGCGTTGCAGGGTCCGAAGCGTGCGATTGGGCGTTCGACGTGTCATCTGCGTCATACGTATCACCTCGAATGTTGGTCTTGTTCAACTCTGATGAACAGGTCAGCGACAACACACAAGGCAGGGGGTTGGGCATCTGTGACGCCCGATGCGTCCATGTTCACCCGCTTCAACAATCAATGGCCGTACCACTCCCAATCAATGGCCGTACCACTCCCAATCGATGGCCGTAGACCCCGAAAAGCCGGCAGGGCGTTCTGCCGGCCCGACAGAGCCGGGCTGTAGATTTGACACGCTCGATAGGGTGGGGCGTCGCCTCCGCGATCTTTCAGAACGAACACGATTCGGACGAATCGGACGGGGCTGCGCTCGGTACGTGACGGCAAGTAGATTCCGGACGAAAGGTCCCCTTCCATGCCCACGTCCACCCAGATCGTCTGGTACAAGCGTGACCTCCGGGTGGGCGATCATCGTCCGCTTGCCGAGGCCGCTGACCGGGGTCCGGTGCTGCCCCTGTACGTGGCGGAGCCGTCCATCGCGGCGGGGGACGACTACCGGCCGCGCCACTGGACGCTCATCCGAGAGGCCCTCATCGAACTCCGGGCCCGCCTGGCGAACCGGGGGCAGCCGCTCGTGGTGCGGTGTGGCGAGATGCCGGAGGTGCTGGAGGGCATTCGGGAGCAGGTGGGCCCGATTCGGCTGTGGGCCCACGAGGAGACAGGCAACCAGCTTACGTTCGAGCGGGATCGGCGCGTCCGCGAGTGGGCCGACGAGCACGGGGTGCCCTTTACGGAGGTGCCGAGTCGGGGGGTAATTCGGGGGCCGCACGATCGAGACAACTGGGCGGAANAGTGGGAGGCCTACATGGACCGGCCCCTCGTCTATCCCCCCGACGCGTTGACGCCGGTCGACGGCATCGAGCCCGGCCCTCTGCCGTCCCACGCCGACCTCGGACTCCGGCCGTCCACCGCTGCCCTCCAGCAGATTGGGGAGGCGGAAGCACACCGCACCCTTCAGTCGTTTTTCCAGGATCGGGGGGAGACCTACCGCCGCGCCATGTCGCGGCCCGGCCCCGCGACCACGGAATGCTCGCGGATCTCGGTGCACCTGGCCTACGGCACCATCAGCCTCCGGCGTGTGGTGCACGAGCTTCGACAACGGCAGGACGAGTTGCGTGGGGCACGGGGGGAGGCGGCCACGGCCCGGCGCAAGGCGCTCGATAGCTTCGACAGCCGCCTCCACTGGCACAGCCACTTCACACAAAAGCTGGAGGATGCCCCTCGCATCGAGAAAGAAAGCTACATCCCGGCGTTCGACGCGCTCCGTGCCGACGACTGGGACCCGGCACTCTACGAGGCCTGGCTCCACGGTCGCACCGGCTTTCCCATGGTCGACGCGTGCATGCGCCGCCTCCGGGCCACCGGTTGGCTCAACTTCCGCATGCGGGCGATGCTCTGCTCGTTTGCGGCCTACGACTGCTGGCTCGACTGGCGCCGCTTTGCGCCCGCCTACGGCGGCCTCATGGCCGACTACGTGCCCGGCATCCATTACCCCCAGGTGCAGATGCAGTCCGGCACCACGGGCATCAATCGCGTCCGCATTTACAATCCGGTGAAGCAGGGGCGGGAGCAGGACCCGGACGGCACGTTTATCCGCCGGTGGGTGCCCGAGCTGTCTTATCTTGAGACGACCGCCTACGTCCACGCGCCCTGGAAGATGTCGCCAATCGAACAGCAGGCCGCCGGATGCGTGATCGGCGAGGACTATCCGGCGCGGGTCGTGGATCACAACGAGGCCTACCATCACGCCCAGGACACCATCCACGAGTACCGGCAGCGGCCCGAGATCCAGGCGCAGGCCGACGTGATCCTGGAGCGGCACGGCAGCCGGGCCTGACGACTCCAGGGCCGGGAAGACCGTGGGTATACCGGGTCATTTTGTCGAGTACGGACAAGCTGAAGACCGTGTAACGCCCGGGAACCCGTTGAGCCCCGAAAGATACCGAAAAGCGACGTATCGCTGAGGCCGTTTCCGCCATCCCACTACGATGCTTGCTCCCGCGCGAGTGTACTGTTGTTGTATGCAGTCCCCCTGTGCGTGAACCGCGTGGTGAACGGCTGGTGCTGTCGTGTCCGCCCACCGGTTCGACCGGGGGCTTTTTTAGTTTGGCTTCCTCCGACGAGTCAGGTATCCCCCCCATGAAAGCCTACATCATTTACGAAAACGAGGATTGGATGCCGCCGCTCCGCACGGCGCTCGACGACGCCGGCGTGCCGTACGAGGAGTGGTTCGTGAACGACGGCCACTTCGACGTGACGAGCGCGCCGCCCGAGGGCGTTTTTCTGAACCGCATGAGTGCGTCCTCCCACACGCGCGGCCACACCCCGGCCGTCGAGCACACGCGCCAGCTGATCGCATGGCTGGAGCGGCACGGGCGTCGCGTCGTGAACGGCTCGCGGGCGTTTGAGCTGGAGATTAGCAAGGTGCAGCAGCACGCTGCGCTGCAGCAGGCGGGGCTGCGCACCCCAGCCACACGGGCCGTGGCAGGGGGCGAGGAGGCACTGCTGAAGGCCGCGCGGGACGTGCCCACCCCGTTCGTGACGAAGCATAACCGGGGCGGGAAGGGCCTTGGGGTGCAGCTCTTTCGGACCCACGAGGCCTTCGAGGAAGCGGTGCGAGACGGGGACATCCCCACGCCCCCGGCCCACATCACACTCCTCCAGCAGTTCGTGGAGGCGGCCGAGCCGTTCATCACGCGCTGTGAGTTCGTGGACGGAGAGTTTCTGTATGCCATCACGTCCGACACCAGCGACGGCTTCGAGCTGTGTCCGGCCGACGCCTGCCGCACCGACGAAGACCGCTGCGCCGTGGACGGCGACGACTCGCTCTTTGCCCTGCGCGAGGACGTGCCCGCCGCCCTCATCGACCGCTACAAAGACTTCCTGGCCCGAGAGCAGATCGACGTGGCTGGCATCGAGTTCATCGAGGACGCCGAGGGGCAGATCTGGACCTACGACATCAACGGCACCACCAACTACTCGCCGGAGGTGGAGAACAAACACGACCTCAGCGGCATGGCCGCCGTCGCCGACCTCCTGAAGCGCGAACTGGAGGCCGCGGCCACCGCCGAACACGTCCCGTCGTAACCTCCCAACCCACGAACTCTCAACCCGCAACCCACCAACCCAAAACGCACGAATGATCGACCTCGGAATTTGGCTTCCCATCTTCGGCGGCTGGCTCCGAAACGTGGACGACGAGGGCATGCCGCCCACGTTCGAGTACAACCGGAAGGTCGCACAGGCGGCCGACGCCGCGGGCTTCTCGACGATGCTTATTGCCGAGCTAAACCTGAACGACATCAATGGCCCGTCGCACCCGGCCCTGGAGTGCTGGACCACCGCCTCGGCTCTCGCCCCGGTGACCGACGACATCCGCATCATGGCGGCCATCCGTCCCGGCTTCCGCGAGCCGGCCGTGACCGCCAAGATGGCCTCCAACATCGACCACATCTCCGACGGTCGCTTTGAGATCAACCTCGTCTCGGCCTGGTGGGAGGAGGAGATGAAGATGTACGTCGGCGACTGGCTCGACCACGACGCCCGCTACGACCGCTCCGCCGAGTTCGTGCAGATCCTGAAGGGCCTCTGGTCGCAGGACCGCTTCTCGTTCGACGGCGACTTCTACACGATCGAGAACGCGATCCTGGAGCCGAAGCCGGTGCAGTCCGGCGGCGTGCCCGTCTACGCGGGCGGCGGCTCGGAGGAGGGGCGCAACATGATCGCCACGCACTGCGACCACTACCTGATGCACGGCGGCACCATTGACAAGATCGCCGGTGACATCGAGGACCTGCGCGAGCGCCGCGCCGAGAAGGGCCACGACCCGGACGATATGAAGTTCGGCATGGCCGCCTACATGATCTGCCGCGACAGTGAGCAGGAGGCCCAGGAGGAGCTCGACCGCATCACGACGGTCGACTACGAGGCCGAGGGCTTCGACAGCTACGACGACTTCGTGGAGCACTCCGAGCTCGACTCCGAGGTCGACCTGAAGGACTACTCGGTCTCCAACCGCGGCCTGCGGCCCGACCTCGTAGGCACGCCGGATCAGATCGTGGAGAAGCTGAACGCGTACGCCGACGTGGGGCTCGATCTGGTGCTGCTGCAGTGCAGTCCCATGCTGGAAGAGGTGCAGCGCATCGGGCGGGAGGTCATTCCGCGCCTGGAATCCACGCCGGTCCGCGGATGAGGGGCAGGCTCACGTCCCGCTGTTGTCGTCCCTCTGGAGCACGTCCACCCCGAGGCGGTTTTGGAGCTCGTCGATCCGGCTGCGGCTCACGCTGACCCGAATATCGTCCCGGAGGCGGACGGCATAGTCCCCGCCTCCGCCCCGCAGTATGAGCTCAATCTCGTCGAGCCGCACGATGGCCGAGCGGTGCACCCGCACGAACTCGTCGGGATCAAGGCGCGCGGCGAGTGTCTTCATGCGCTCGCGGATCACGTAGGTATCATCACCCACGTGAAGTTCGGCGTAGGAGCCGTCGGCGGTGATGTGACTGATGTTTTCTACCGGAACGATGCGGGCCTTGCCGCGGCCCTGCACCGCGATGCGCTCCAGGTAGGGCTCCTCGCGGGCCTCGGCCTCGTCCAGGAGAGAGGGGTCGCGTTCCTGCAAGAGGTGAAGCAGGCGCTCCGAAATGGCCTCGTCCTCCTGATTAGCAATCTGTTCGCGGGCCCGCCGGAGGGCCTCCTCGAAGCGCTCGTCGTCGAATGGTTTTAGGAGGTAGTCCACCGCGGCGAGGTCGAACGCCTTGATGGCGTACTGGTCGTAGGCGGTGACGAACACGGTGGTGGGCATCGCGTCCCGCCCAATTTCTTCGATCACGTCGATGCCGCTCATGCCGGGCATCTGTACATCGAGAAAGACCAGGTCGGGGGCCTGCTGTCGGATCGCGTCTACGGCCGCAGGGCCGTCCTCCGCGTTCCCTACAACCGTGAGCCGGGGCGCTTCGTCGAGCAGTTCGTGCAGCCGCTCGCGGGCCAGCGGCTCGTCGTCCACGATGAGGGCACGGATGGTGACAGCGTCGGAGGGCATAACGCGGACGGGGCAGAGCGGGGAAAATCAGTTGGTTACTGGGAGGGAAGAAGAGGCCGTTGGGGCCGACGCGCCCGCGGCGGTGTAGAGGGCCGTACTGGTGTGGTGCGGGATCCGGAGGACTGCTCGTGTGCCCCCGTCGTCCAGAGATTCCAGAGAGAGCGACTGATTCTCGCCGTAGAGCTCCTCCAGGCGGGCGCGCACGTTGCGCAGGCCCAGCCCTTCCTCCTGGGCCTCGGGCAGTCCGGGGCCGTTGTCCGTCACCGAGAGCACGAGCACGTCGTCCGCCCGGCGTGCACGGACCTCGATGCGCCCCACCCCGCGCACCTGACTGGCGCCGTGCTTGATGGCGTTCTCGGCCAGGGGTTGCAGGATGAGGTTAGGTACCTGTGCGTCGCTCAGGGAGGTCGGGACGTCTACGTCGGTGTCCAGGCGGCCCTGAAACCGGATCGACTGGATCTCGAAGTAGTCGTCCAGGAAGTCGAGCTCCTCGGACAGGGGGACCTCCTGCGGGGCCTCTTCGTCGAGCACGTGGCGAAGCAACTCGCTAAGGCGTGCAATCATGCGCCGCACCCCATTGGGGTCGCGGTCCACGAGTGTGCTCACCGCGTGGAGCGTATTAAACAAGAAATGTGGATTGAGTTGCATGCGGAGGGCCTCCAGGCGCGCCTCCGTGAGCTGGGCTTCGAGCGCCTCGGCCCGTTCCTCGAGCCGCTCGGCCTCTTCCTGCTGGGCCTTTTGCTGGAAGTAGTAGCTCCGCGCGAAGCCGGCCATGAGGATGACGAGGTAGATGGCCAGCTCGTCGGTGAACCAGAACCGGGTTAGGGCCTCCACCAGTCCCGCCGAGCGTTCGCCCAGCCCCGCCGCCACGGCATCCTCGCTCAAATCGACCATCACGGCGCCCGTCAGGGCGACGGCCGCGTGCAGGGCCACGTTGCGGACCATTGTCGTGCGGTCCGTGTCGGTAGGGGCCACCACCGGGTGGGTTTCGGCAAACCAGAACACGAGCGGCGTGAACAGCGCCCACAGACTGTACTCTACCAGCTCGGCCGCCGTGCGTCCCCAGTGGATCTCCGCGGAGGCGTCCCCCAGCACGCTCTGTCCCACCGAGAGCAGCACCACGATTGCCCAGAAGGCCGCAATGAGCCCCCACTCCACGCGACTTGGCGACGTAAAGACCGAGCGATCGTTCATTTCACGACGGAATCAGCGAAAGCAATGCGGGGGACAAACCCTTGGGCAACGCTACGATGGGGGATCAAGAAGGTCGTGGCGAACACTACGAACCACACCGGAATGGTTCCAGGGGGGCACTACCGGTAGTCGCGGCCCCCGCGCTCCTCGGCGCTAGGCCCCGAGCCAAAGTTGTACTGAAAGGTGAGCGCAAATTCCCGGCTTCCCCATTCAAAGGTCGACTCCTGGTAAATGTCCTGGTCTCGGTACCACATGTTCATCTGCGTATCGTTGAATACATCCTCCACGCTGAGCGTGAGGGTGCCGTCCCCCCCGAAGAGCGATTGCTGCAGCCCCACCTCCGTACTCGTGAAGCGGTCAATGCGGCCCTGGGGGGGAATGTCGCGGGCGGGTCGGTAGTACTGGCTCAGTTCCAGTTGCAGCCCGTCTCGCAGCTTGGCCCGCACGTTGGCTCGGCCCGAGAACAAGATCGCGTCCTGGCTGAGGTCGGTCGTGAGATTGGACCCGTCGGTGACCGAGCGGTAGACGTTGCCGCTGACCGTGCCCTCCAGCCGGTCGCCCACGTTGAGGGTGGTTACCAGCTCGGTGCCGTAGGAGGTACTAGTGGAGAGGTTTTGGGCCTGTCGGATGATCACTGTCTCGCCGTCCACCTGCTCCTCGAAGCGGACCTCCTCGATCTCATTGACGGTATGGCGCAGGTACGGCGTGACCGACACCGAGGCCATGGTCCATCGCTGAGTCAGGCTCAGCTCGAAGGAGTGGATGTACTCGGGGTCGAGCCCCGGATTCCCGCGCTCCTGAAAGGTGGGGTTCTCATTGTCCTCAATGGGATTGATGTCCCACAGGCCGGGCCGGTCCACGCGTTTGCTGTAGGAGAGGCGGGCCTGCTGCTTCTGATTCGGCTTGTAGGTGAGGAAGGCGCTGGGATAGACACTCACATAAGAGCTGTTTGTGACCTCGCTCTCACTGGAGAGGTCGAAGGTTGTGTTCACGGCTTCGGTCCGGAGGCCCACCTCGGCCTGAAAATTGCCGAAGCCGCGGCTCAGGATGCCGTAGGCCGCGTGGATGTACTCGTCGAACGTGAACACCGTCTCGCGCGCCTCGTAGGTCTGGTCGCTGTCGAGGCGGCGCAAGGTCCCCTTGTAGCCAGTTTCCAGCGAGAAGGTGCCTAACGGGCGCGAGTAATCGATTTCCAGCGAGCCGTCCTGCTCGTCCTCGTTCACCTCGTCGATTTCCTGGTCTCGAGGCGAGGACCTACGTGTCCCGTTCTGGATGTCGTAAATGTTGTAGGTTCCGTCCTCCCCCTCTAGGTCGCGATCGTAGCGCAACTGGGCACTCAGGGAGTGATCCTCGGAAAAGTCGTGGCTAATGTCCAGGCGCCCGTCAAACGTCTCGTCGGAGGAGGAATTGTCCAGGATGCGCACATAGCGGTCCTGTAGGGTAAGGTCGCTCCGGTTGAAGTTCGGACGGGGCTGGGTGTCGCCGGTGTATTCCCAGTAGTCACTGGTTCCGTCCTCCTCGTCGCGGCGGAGGCTGACGCTCGCTTCCAGCCCCAGCGAGGTGCCCTGGGCGAAGGTATAGTCGATGTCCGACCGGACGGAGTGGGATTGCTCCAGTTCTTCTTCGAATCCGGACTGCTCCACCCACGAGCTAGGGGCGCTGGCATTCAACTGCTCGACGAGGCGTGAATCGGCATCCTCCTCGCCCTCACGGCGGTAGGAGTAGCTGCTTACAATGCGCCATCCGCCCGTTTGTACCCCGGCATTCGCTGAGACATTGCCACCGTAGCGATCATTGGCGTCGCGCTCCCCTCCCAGCGTGAGCCCGCCGTTCCACTTCGCCTCCAGGTCGCGCCGCAGCACGATGTTGATGATGCCGGACATGCCCTCGGGTTCGTACTTGGCCGAGGGGTTCGGAATCACCTCGACCTGCTTCACGGCGCTGGCCGAGAGGCTCTCCAGGTAGCTCACGAGGCTCTGGCCCTGAAGGGAGGCCGGCTCGCCGTTGATGTAGAGGGAGACGCTCTCGTTGCCGCGATAGCTGATGCTCCCGTCCAGGTCGATGCGAATGGAGGGGAGGTCTTCGAGTACGCCCCTTGCCGAGCCCCCGGCACTCAGGGCACGGTCGGCGGTGTTGTACACGTTGCGGTCCGTCTCCAGCCGGGCTGCCGGGCGGTTTGCGGTTACCTCTACTTCCTCCTGCACCGTCGTCTGGCGGGAGAGCCGGATCGTGCCGAGGTCGCGCCCCCCTTCCGTTGGGCGCGTGTCGGGCCGGCGCTGGGTCTCGTACCCGACAAAACTGACCCGGAGCACGTACGACTGCACCGCCACGTCTTCAAACGCAAAGCGCCCGTTCGAGCCCGTGGTGGTGCCGGTTACGAGCGTCGAGTCCGTTGCGGTTTCCGTCCACAATGCGACGGTGGCATTGGGAAGTGGGGTATCGGAGTCCGCTTCCACAATGCGCCCGGAGAGGCGGCCCGCGGCTTCGTCCTGGGCGTGTGTGGGCATCGCGAGAGCAAGAAGCCCGACAAGTGCAGCACCGATGGCCCAGGAAGTATGCGAGCGAAAGGAAAATCTGAAGGCGTTCCGGGTCATGGGAGCGTGCCGTCTGTTCAGTTCACAGCATGATAGGGACAACACATAGGGTCGGATGAACGAGGAGGCGAAGGAGATTCGGCCCGTTTTACGAAGTGCACCTGAGCGCCGCGACTTGCATGGTGGAAAGGGCGTTGAAGAGCGGGGCACCGTGATAGCACGAGTCGCACACGGACCGTCTGAATTTTGCGCAGTGGAGCTGCACAGCGAAACGTTCGGTGGTGTGGACGTTCAACCTCGATCGAACGTGCAGCGGCTGGGGCGGCGTGGGAGGCACTGCCCTCGAAAGACGGGCCGCTGCGTCGCCACTCCTTTCGCACGTGTATTGGAGGTCGCTCATGTCCCCATCGGCCGTTCGCCGAGGAAGCCTACTGCTTCTCATTGGCCTGGTATTCTTGACGGGGTGCCTGCCGTATAGCTGTCGCCGTGAGGGCAACGATGCGCTCTATCCAGGCGACTCGCTTTCGCGGCGGGTAGCCCAGCGAACCCCGGCGGACACCCTCGACTCGTTGTGGGGATCAACGGGAACGGAGGCACATCCCCTCAGGCACCCCCGCACGGTTCGTTTTGTGGAGGGGGGCGCCCTGGCCGTCAGCGATGTGGAGCGCAACAGTCTGTTTTGCTTTGATCCGGCAGGGGGGATGGAGCGGGAGCTGGGGGGGCAGGGTTTCGACACACCCTATCTCATCGGCGCGCGTAGCGACACACTGGTCGTCTTCAACGCCGGCACAAATCGAATCGACGTCGTTGCGGATGCGCGTCGCCTGCCCGAGCGGTCCGTCACGTACGAGCGGCCCGCCCCTGAGACCCTTGTCTACATGCTCGCCACCGATACGACGATGTATGCGAAAGTGGTGGGGCAGGATACAGAGTCCTTCGTCGCGCGCCTGAACGAAGAAGGCGCGCCGGTGGCGCGGGCCCCGCTTGCGGGGCCCTACTGGCGATACGCCGGGTTTCTGCGGGCATGGGGGGAC